>Ga0209543_1000535_pt1 | contig 47066 bp, 39 predicted proteins | sample MesohylFT_FD_187296 | JGI IMG/M metagenome (GOLD analysis project Ga0209543, IMG submission 187296) | Host-associated microbial community of the marine sponge Aplysina aerophoba from Gulf of Piran - sponge mesohyl, lysed by freeze-thaw... | ecosystem: Host-associated > Porifera > Sponge >...
GACGACGTCGAGTGGTCCTGCGAGGACGGCTCGCGCACCGAGCACGACTTCCTCTGCCGCTGCGTCGAATCGGCGATCAAGGCCGGCGCCGGCACCATCAACATCCCCGACACCGTGGGCTACGCCGTGCCGGAGGAGTTCGCAGAGCTGATCGCCATGCTCTTCGACCGGGTACCCAACATCGACAAGGCCGTGATCTCGGTCCATTGCCACAACGACCTGGGCCTCGCCGTCGCCAACTCGCTGAGCGCGGTGCAGGCCGGCGCACGACAGGTGGAGTGCACCATCAACGGGCTCGGCGAGCGTGCCGGCAACGCCGCGATGGAAGAGATCGTCATGGCGCTGCGCACGCGCAACGACCTCATGAGCTACGAGACCGGCGTCAAGACCGAGAACATCATGCGCGCCTCGCGCCTGGTCTCGGCGGTGACGGGCTTCGTGGTGCAGCCGAACAAGGCGATCGTGGGTGCCAATGCCTTTGCCCACGAAGCGGGAATCCATCAGGATGGCGTCCTCAAGGACGCGCAGACCTACGAGATCATGACGCCCGAATCGGTCGGCCTCGTGCAGTCGACGCTTGTCATGGGCAAGCATTCGGGCCGGCACGCCTTCCGCGAGAAGCTGCGTAACCTGGGCTACACCGAGCTCGGCGATAATGCGCTTCAGGAAGCGTTCGTTCGTTTCAAGGACCTCGCCGACAACAAGAAAGAACTCTTCGACGAGGACATCATCGCGCTTGTGGACACTGAGGTCGCGGGCGCAAATGACCGCATCCGCTTCGGGTCTCTCTCGGTTTCCTGCGGGTCGTCAGGACCGCAGGAGGCGTCTCTCACGCTTGCCATCGACGGCGAGCAGGCAGAGGCGCAGGCCACCGGGAACGGCCCCGTGGATGCGGCTTTCAACGCCATCAAGGCGATCTTTCCGCATGAAGCCAGGCTACAGCTTTATCAGGTTCATGCGGTGACGGAGGGCACCGACGCCCAGGCCGAGGTGAGCGTGCGGCTAGAGGAGAACGGGAGAACAGTGAACGGGCACAGTGCGCATATCGATACCATCGTGGCCTCGGTTCTGGCCTATGTGCACGCGCTCAACAAGCTTCTGGTCAAGCGGCAGAAGACGGCCCCGGAGGCGTTGTCAGCTTGAACGACGGGGTGGGCGTCGGCTGCTGCCTGCCTGCCCCGCTGCCGTTTAGGAGGAGAAGCAGCGCATGTTCTCGAAGTTGCTTGGGTTCCTTTCCGCCGATATGGCGATCGACCTGGGGACCGCGAACACACTCGTCTACGTGAAGTCCCAGGGGATCGTCCTCGACGAGCCCTCGGTGGTGGCGCTCACCACCTGGAAGGGCAAGAAGCAGGTTCTCGCGGTCGGCAACGAGGCCAAGCAGATGCTTGGCCGCACGCCCGGAAACATCGAGGCGATCCGCCCGCTTCGAGACGGCGTCATTGCCGATTTCGAAGTGGCGGAGGACATGATCAAGCACTTCATCCGCAAGGTGCACAACCGCCGCAGTTTCGCGAGCCCCCAGGTCATCATTTGCGTGCCGTCGAGCTCGACCGCCGTCGAACGCCGCGCCATCCAGGAATCGGCGGAGAGCGCGGGCGCCCGGCGTGTGTTCCTGATCGAGGAACCGATGGCCGCCGCCATCGGCGCGAACCTGCCGGTGACCGAGCCGACCGGCTCGATGGTGGTCGACGTCGGCGGGGGCACCACCGAGGTTGCCGTGCTCTCGCTCGGCGGCATCGTCTACTCGCGCTCGGTGCGCGTCGGCGGCGACAAGATGGACGAGAGCATCATCGCCTACGTGCGCCGCACCCATAACCTGCTGCTCGGCGAGGCCAGCGCAGAGCGGATCAAGAAGGACCTTGGCTCGGCCTGCCCGCCCGAGGACGGCGACGGCGAGACGCTCAACATCAAGGGGCGCGACCTGATGAACGGCGTGCCCAAGGAAATCGTCATCTCCAAGAGGCAGATTTCCGAGAGCCTGGCCGAGCCGGTGGGTGCCATCATCGACGCGGTCAAGGTCGGACTGGAGAACACCGCACCCGAGCTCGCGGCCGACATCGTCGACAAGGGCATCGTGTTGACGGGCGGAGGCGCGCTCCTCGGCAACCTGGATTACGTGCTGCGGCACGCGACGGGACTGCCGGTCTCGATCGCGGATCAGGCCTTGCGCTGCGTCGCTCTCGGCACCGGCCGATGTCTGGAAGAAATGAAAGCCTTGAAGCACGCCCTTCACGAGACATATTAGGTTTCCCGCTACGCGGGCCCGATTCGGTGCGAACCGCGTAACGTATGGAGGTCTGAGTGAGGGTTGGCCGGGGGCGCAATCTCGTCCTGGCCGTGCCGGGCAGGGTCTTCGCCCAGCGCTTTGGCTACGCAATGCTGGCCTGCGCAGCGATCACCCTGATGATCCTGAGCCAGGCGGAACCGCGCGTGGTGGAGACACTGCGCGTGGGCGTCGTCGATGCCGTGAGCCCGATTTTCAGCTTCTTCTCGCAGCCGGCGGCGACGGTCGCCGGCGGGCTGGACGAGCTGGATGGCATCATGAGCGTTCACGAACGCAACGAGCAGCTGGCGCATGACAACGCCCAGCTCCGCAAGTGGCAGGCGGTGGCCGAGCAGCTCGGCTACGAGAACGACGAGTTTCGCCGGCTCCTCAATGTCGTGCCCGACCAGCGGGCGAGCTTTGTCACGGCCCGCGTGATCGCCGATTCGGGCGGACCCTTCATTCACATGGTCCTGGTCAATGCCGGCAAGTCCCACGGCGTGCGCAAGGGCCAGGCGGTGGTCAATCACGACGGGCTGGTGGGCCGCGTGCTGGAGGCCGGCCAGCACACTGCACGCATCCTGCTGCTCACGGACTTGAACTCGCGGATTCCCGTGGTCCTTGAGGAGAGCAGGGACCGGACCATCCTGCGCGGCGATAACAGTCCGCATCCTTATCTGGCCTTCCTCGCGACCGACGCCAGGGTCAAGCCCGGCGATCGCATCGTGACCTCGGGCGAGGGCGGGATGTTCCCGCCGGCGCTCGATGTCGGGATCGTCTCTGCGGTCGACAAGGACCGTGCGACCGTGCAGCCCTTCGTGGTCTGGGAGCGGCTCGATTTCGTCACCATCCTCGACTACGTGGTGCCGGGGGTCTTCCCCGAAACCCGCCGCGCCGAGCGTGCCGGGAGCCTCGAGTGATGGGCGACTGGCTGCAATGGGCCGACCGCTCGCTGCGCGGCGCGATCCCCGTCACCGTCACCGTGATGCTTGTCTTCGCGGCGGCGCTCCCATGGCGATTGCCGGCCTTCGTCGAGGTCACACCAGCCTTCGCGGTGATGGCGGTCTTCTACTGGACCATCTACCGGCCGGAGCGCTTCCCCTATGCGGCGACCTTCGGCATCGGCGTGCTTCAGGATCTCCTCGCCGGCACGCCGCTCGGCATGACGGCGCTCGCGCTTCTCATCGTTCAGGGCGTCGTCGCCTCGCAACGCACCTTCTTCCGCGGTAAGCCTTTTCTCGTCATATGGTGGGGCTTCTCCCTTGTCATGCCCGCGGTCGGGCTGCTCAGTTGGATCATCAGTTCCGCCTGTTTCGGCGCGCCGGTCCCGCCGTTGCCCATCGTCGTGCAGGTCGCGCTGACGCTGCTGCTCTTCCCGGTGTTTGTGCTCTTCTTCCGTCCTCTCGGCGTGCTCGCCGCCGCACGGCCCGAGTGACATGCGGGGCGAAACCGGACGCGCCAACCTCTTCACGCGCCGCGCGATCATCGTGGGCGGCGCGCAGGCGCTGCTGACGGCAGGCCTCGCCGGGCGCCTCTATCAGCTCCAGGTCGTCGACTCCGAGCGCTACCAGGTTCTCGCCGATGAGAACCGCATCAACATGCAGCTTCTGCCCCCGTCGCGTGGCCGCATCTTCGACCGCTTCGGCCAGGTTCTTGCTGAGAACCGGCTGAACTATCGGCTCATCGTGGTGCCTGAGGCGGCGCTGGACCTCGACAGGGCGCTCGACGAAATCGCGGCACTCGTGCCGATCGAGGACCACGACCGCGAGAGGGTGCTGCGCGAAGCCCGGCGCAAGCAGCAGTTCGTCCCCATCACGGTCCGCGAGAACCTGACCTGGGAGGAGGTCTCCCAGATCGAGGTCAATGCGCCCGATCTGCCCGGCGTGATGATCGACGTGGGCAGCCGCCGGCTCTACGCCTTCGGGCGCGACACGGTTCACATCGTCGGCTACGTCGGCGCCGTCAACGAATCCGATCTGGAACTGACGGACGATCCGCTGCTCACCCTCCCCGACTTCCGCATCGGCAAGAACGGTGCCGAGAAGGTGCTGGAGAGCTCGCTGCGGGGCGAAGCCGGCTCCCGGCAGGTCGAGGTGAACGCCTACGGCCGCGTCATCCGTGAGCTCAATCGCAGGACCGGTCGGCCGGGCGACGACCAGCTGTTGACCATCGACCTCGGGCTTCAGCAGTACGTCGCGGCTCGCTTCGGCGAGGAGAGCGGATCGGCCGTGGTCCTCGATGTCCATTCGGGCGAAATCCTGGCGTTGGCATCGATGCCGAGCTACGACCCCAACCTGTTCACCTCCGGCATCAGTCAGCGGCAATGGCGAGAGCTGATCGGCCATCCGCGCTTCCCGCTCAGCAACAAGGCGATCGCCGGCCAGTACTCGCCGGGCTCCACATTCAAGATGATCGTGGCGCTGGCAGCGCTCGAAAGCGGCGAGTTGAGCCCCCATCACCGGTTCTTCTGCAATGGATCGCTCAAGCTCGGGAAACGCCGGTTCCGCTGCTGGCGGCGCTATGGCCACGGGCACGTGGACATGGTGAAGGGCCTTCAGGAATCGTGCGACGTCTACTTCTACGAGGTGGCCAAGCGGGTCGGCATCGACCGCATTGCCGCGATGTCGGAGCGCTTCGGATTCGGCGAGAAGCTCGATATCGAGCTGCCGGGGGAGAAGCCGGGCCTGGTGCCGACGCGCGAGTGGAAGCTCGCCATGATCGGCGAGCCCTGGCAGGGCGGCGAGACGCTGATCGTGGGCATCGGCCAGGGCTACCTGCTCACCACGCCGCTGCAGCTCGCGGTGATGGTCGCGCGCATTGCCAACGGAGGCATCGCGGTCGAGCCCCGCATCCTGGCGGAGGTGATCCGCGAGGGGCAGCCGATTCAACAGGAGCGCGAGGCCTTTGCGCCAATGGGTATTTCGCCCGCCCATTTCGATATCGTCCGTGAGGGCATGCTGAAGGTGGTGAACGATCCCAAGGGCACCGCCTATCGCGCACGCATCGAGGAGCCGGCACTTGCCATGGCCGGCAAGACGGGGAGCGTGCAGGTGCGGCGGATCTCCGAACGCGAGCACCGCACGGGGGTGATCAAGAACGAAGACCGCCCGTGGGAGGAGCGCGACCACGCACTATTCGTCGCCTACGCGCCATTGGAGCGGCCGCGCTACGGTGTCGCCGTCGTCGTGGAACACGGGGGCAGCGGCGGCTCCGTGGCGGCACCGATCGCCCGCGACATCCTGCGCGAGGTGCAACGTCGTGACCCCTCGGCCCGCGCCCGCAATCTCGAGGCGCTAACCCGACCGCAGCACGAGACAGCCTGATGGCACAGCTGGATATCGGCAGCCGCCAGGGCTTTCGCATTGCTGAACGGTTGCTCAGGCTCGACTGGTTCCTGATCGTGCTCGTCTGCACCATCGGAGCGGTCGGCATCGGCATGCTGATTTCCGCCTCGGGTGGCTCCACGGAGCCGTGGGCATCGCGCCAGATGGTCTGGTTCGGCGCGGGTCTTCTGGTGATGATCGCGGTGGCGCTGATCGACATCGGCTTCTGGCTGCGCGCGGCGTACACGATTTACGGCTTGGCGTTCGCCCTACTGGTGGGTGTGGATCTGCTCGGTGCGGCAGGGAAGGGGGCCCAGCGCTGGATCGACCTGGGTGTGATCCAGCTACAGCCGTCCGAGCTTATGAAGATCGCGCTGATTCTGGCGCTCGCGCGCTACTTCCACGGCGTCCCCCTGGACGGGCTCGGGCGTATCCGCACCTACCTCCCGCCGTTGCTGTTGATTCTCGCTCCGGCCGCGCTGATCCTGCGCCAACCTGATCTGGGGACCGCGCTGCTTCTCTCCATCGGCGGCGGGATCATGCTGTTCCTGGCCGGAATCAAGGCGTGGAAGATCGGTGTGGGCATTGCTCTCACGCTCGGCTCAGGTCCCGTCGCCTGGCAATTCCTGCACGACTATCAGAAGTCGCGCATTCTCACGTTCTTCAACCCCGAGGCGGACCCGCTCGGCGCGGGTTATCACATCCTGCAGTCGAAGATCGCGCTCGGCTCCGGCGGCCTGTTCGGAAAGGGGTATCTGCAGGGAACGCAAAGCCACCTCAACTTCCTGCCCGAGAAGCAAACCGATTTCATCTTTACGATGATGGCGGAGGAGCTGGGCTTCTTCGGCGTCGCCGGTGTGCTGCTGCTGTACCTTGGGATTGCCACCTACGGTGTGGTGATCTCGGCCCGAAGCAACAACCATTTCGGCCGTCTGCTGGGCATGGGCATCACGGTCACGTTCTTCTTCCACGTGTTCTTTAATGTCGCGATGGTGATCGGCCTGATCCCCATCGTCGGCCTGCCGCTGCCCCTGATCTCCTACGGTGGCAGCGCCATGCTGAGCCTGATGCTGGGTCTCGGGCTGCTGCTTTGCGTCGGCGTTCACCGCGACGTCATCATCACGCGCCGCCCCGGTTCAGCCGGGTAAGGGACCGGTTCACCGCCTCAGACGATCGTCGCTTCTACGGCCCCCAGCCCTTCGATCTCGTAGACGAAGCGATCGCCCGCTTCCGCGAACTGCGTGGCGAGCGTGCTCCCTGTCATCACGATCATGCCGCCCTTCAGCGTCGTTCCGCGCGAGGCGAGCTGGTTGGCGAGCCAGACAAGGGAGTTCAGCGGATTCCCCATGGCGGCGCCCGTGACCGCTGTAGCCGGCGGGGCGTCGTTGACCCTGAGTGAGACCGGCGTGTCAGCGAGATCGAGCGAGCGCCAATCAGTGCGGGGCGGCCCCAGGACCACGCCGGCGCACCAAGAATTGTCCACGAGGATGGAGAGCGCATCGACATCGCCATGGTCGGCATTGCGATCCTCGATCAGCTCGAAGGCCGGCATGCAGGCGGCGACGCGGGCGCGCGCGTCGTCGAGGGCGAAGGGCGCGTCCTCGGGCCGGAAGTCGCTTCCGATCTCCACCGCAAGCTCGAACTCGAACCCGAGGTGGATGTAGTCCGCAAGCGCGATCCGGGCGGGAGAGCGGTGCACCCCTGTCTCGAAAACCACACCGTTGATCGGCTGGTCGCTCCCGTACATCGTTTGGATGGCTTCGGAGGTGAGGCCCACCTTGTAGCCCGCAGGCGCACCCCTCCCGGCCTCTGCGAATCGCTGGTTGAGGAGGTTCTGGACGCGGTATCCCTCGTCCAGGGACGCCGGTCGCTCGGTGCCCTGTGGGCGACGGAAGGGCCGGCCTTCGACGTTCTCGGCGAAGAGCCTGTCGGCGAGCGCTGCCGCCCGATCAAGAGTGTCGGTCATGCATGGTCTCCCTCAGGCGATAGGCGCACAGGGAGCCCCGGCCCTGCTCAGGCGGGCGGCACTAGCGTGAGCCAGCCGTGATCGTCGTTGGAGCGGCCGCTCACGATCTCGGCGAAGCGCCGCTGAATCCGCCGCGTGACCGGGCCGATGCCGCCGGGGCCGATGGCAATCCGGTCGACGGAGCGGATCGGCGTGATCTCCGCCGCAGTGCCGGAGAAGAACAACTCGTCGGCGCAATAGAGCAGCTCTCGGGGCATCGGGCATTCGCGTACCGGCACGTCGAGATCGGCCGCGATGGTGAGGACCGCGTTCCGCGTGATGCCGGAGAGGTTGCTGCCGTCGATCGGCGGCGTCAGCAGGGCGCCGTCCATCACCGCGAAGAGGTTCTGGCCGCTGCCCTCGCTGATCTGCCCGTCGTGGGTCAGCGCGATCGCTTCGACGAAGCCGTTGGCCATCGCCTCCAGCTTGATGAGCTGCGCGTTGTTGTAATGCCCGGTCGCCTTGGCCATGCCGGGGAAGGTGTTGGGCGCGGCGCGGCTCCAGGAGGAGACGCAGACGTCAACGCCCCGCTCCAGGGCGTCGGCACCAAGGTAGGCGCCCCACTCCCAAGCCGGAATATAGGTCTCGATCGGGCTGCCGATACCGTCCATCCCGATGGCGCCGTAGCCGCGCATGATGACCGGGCGGATGTAGCAGTGGCGGAGCTCGTTGCGCCGTATCAGGGCGAAGCAGGCCTCGGTCAGCTCCTCGTCGCTGTAGCCGACCTCCATGCGATAGATCCGCGCGGAGTTGCGCAGCCGCTTCAGATGCTCGGCCAGGCGGAAGACGGCGGGGCCGCCGGCGGTGTCGTAGCAGCGGATACCCTCGAAGACCGAGGAGCCGAACTGAACGGCGATGGCCAGGATATGGACCGTGGCGTCCTGCCAGCGGACGAATTCCCCGTCGCGCCAGATCCACTCGGTCTCCTTGAATGTCGTGCTCATCATCTCTCCGGCAGGCTCGAGGGGTGTGCGGGCGGGATGTTAGTGGAGCAGGGGCCGCGCGGCCATCCTTGTTGCACCTTTTGTCGGTGCCGGTCGCACACCACTGACCTCCGTCGCCGTCGCGCGCGGCGTAGAATGTTCGCTTTTCGCTCCAGATTGTGTCAATTACATATATAGTGACTAGGAGCGGTTCTGGTTCAGCGAGTTCCGGCACTTTGGATCCTGCCGGTCAGAGGTTAGCGATGCACAACTGGTACGTTGTCCAGACGCGGCCCCATCAGGAGCAGCGCGCCGAAGTCAACCTGGCGCGCCAAGGGTACCGGGTGTGGTTGCCGGTGACCGAGCGCTCCCGCCGCCGGGCAAAGCGCATCGAGACCGGGTACGCACCGCTCTTTCCGCAATACCTGTTCGTGCAACTCGATATCGGGCGCGAGCCGTGGCGCGCCATCAACGGCACCTTCGGGGTGAAGCGGCTTCTCGCCGACGGCCCGCGGCCCCAGCCGCTGCCCGGCGACTTCGTCGCTGCACTGCGGGAGGCGACCGGAACCGACGGGGTGAGCACGCCCGCGCCGCCCGACTTGCAGCCTGGAGATGCCGTTACCATCACCGTTGGTCCCTTCGCGGAGTGCGCGGCGGTCGTCCTGCGGCTTGCGCCGCGCGAGCGGGTCGAGGTGCTGCTGGATGTTCTGGGCGGGCGGGTGCCGGCCCGGCTTCCCATTCGATCGGTGATCGCCACCGCCTGAGCAGGCCGGCAGCACGCCGGGGACGCAAGCCCCCCGCTTATCCCTTGCCCCGGTAGATGCCGATGACCGTGTTCAGCATGGCGAGCGCGTCAACGCGCGGGCGCTGGAAGCTGTTGCGGCCGATGATCGAGCCGCTGCCCCCACCGGCATGGATCGCGCGAACCTCGCCGAAGAGCCCTTCCAGCCCCTTCGCGGCGCCGCCGGAGAAGACCACCAACCTGCGCCCGGCGAAGGCCGCCTGCATGATGTGCGCGATCCGCTTCTCCAGCGTCTCGCCGTTTATGCCTGCGGCGTTGTAGGCCTTGGCGGCGGCCTCCTGCTCCAGATGAGCGGTGGGCGGCTTGACCTTGATGATGTGGGCGCCGGCAAGCGCGGCCATGTGCGCTGCATAGGCCACCACGTCGAGGGCGGTCTCACCCTCCTTGGAGAGCGACCCGCCGCGCGGGTAGGACCAGACCACCACCGCGAGTCCGTGCGCCTTCGCCTCCGCCGCGAGCTCGCGGATCTCCTCCATCATCTCGTATTGATGGTCGGAGGCGGGATAGACGGTGAATCCAATGGCCGAGCAGCCCAGCCGGAGCGCGTCACGCACCGAGCCGGTCACCGCCTGATCCCTGGCCGAGCCCAGCGAATTGGCGTTGTTGACCTTGAGAATGGTCGGGATTGCACCGGCAAAGCTCTCGGCGCCTGCCTCGATCATGCCGAGCGGGCTCGCGAACGCGTTGAGCCCCGCGTCGATCGCGAGCTGCCAGTGGTAGTGCGGGTCGTAGGCCGGCGGGTTGGGCGCGAAGCTGCGCGCCGGACCGTGCTCGAAGCCCTGATCGACGGGCAGGATGACCATGCGCCCGGTGCCGCCGAGGCGACCGTGCATTAGGATGCGAGCGAGGTTCGCTTTCGTGCCCGGATTGTCGCTCTCATACCAGGAGAGAATTTCTCTGACGCGCCTGGTGATTCGCATGGCCTATCCTGACCGAGGCGCGGCTCGTTTTCCAGAGTTTATGAACGTCCGGCATACCCTTTTGCGAGATAGGCGGCGCTGTCGCGCTCGGGGTCGGAAGAATGGACGAGATCGAGCGCGCCCCGAGCCGGACCGGTGGTAATCAGCCGGCTGCTCTGCCCGCCCGCGATGGCCTGGAGGGTCTTGCGCAAGGCCCCGCGGCCGGCGAACGCCACGCCGGCGAAGCCCCGACTCAGCGCCTCGTGGGCGAGCACGGCGCTGCCCCGGCAGTCGACGACCACATCGTGGTCGGCCTCCGGCACCGCCGCTCCGGCCTGCTCGAAGATGGCGCCGAGAAAGCCGAGCCCCGCGTATGACGCGGCGCCGGGCGCGGACCAGAGCGTGACCGGGACTCGCGCCGCTACGGCCGCACGGAGCGCGCCGACGGCCTGGTCGAGATCGTGCACGACGATCGCGGGCCGCCGTGCGCTCATGGCCCGCTCACGGGATGGTCGCGGTCTCGAGTGCCGCGACCCCCGGCAGGGTCCGCCCTTCGAGCCATTCCAAGAAGGCGCCGCCGGCGGTGGAGACGTAGCTGAAGGCGCCGAGCACACCCGCGCCCTGAAGGGCTGCGATCGTGTCACCGCCGCCGGCCACGGAGAGCAGGCCGCCCTCCTCTGTGAGCCGCGCGGCGGCGTGGGCACAGAGCGTCGTGGCACGGTCGAAGGGCGCGATCTCGAATGCTCCGAGGGGCCCATTCCAGACCAGCGTGTGCGAGGCTGCCAATGCCCCCTCAATTCGTGCGCAGGTGTCGGGTCCGAGGTCCAGGATCATGCCGTCCGGCGGCACGTTGCCTACCGGGACCGTCGTGCTCTCGGCACCCTCCCGGAACTCCTGCGTCACCACCACGTCGGTGGGGAGGACGATCCTGCAGCCGGCGTGCGACGCCTCTTCCATGATGCGACGCGCCTCCGCCGCCAGGTCTGGCTCGTGAAGCGACGCCCCGACGGAAACCCTCTGCGCGTGGAGAAAGGTGTTGGCCATGGCGCCGCCGATGACGAGGCGGTCCACTCGCTTGATCAAGTTGGCGAGGAGCGCGAGCTTGGTCGAGACCTTGGCACCGCCGACGATGGCGATGACCGGCCGCTCGGGTGCCTGAAGCGCCTTGCCGAGCGCCTCCAGCTCCGCCTGCATGAGGCGCCCCGCCGCATTCGGCAGGCGCTCCGCTACGGCAGTGGTCGACGCATGGGCCCGGTGCGCCGCAGAGAACGCGTCGTTGACGTAGAAATCGGCGAGGCGCGCGATGGCATCGGCGAAGGCGGGATCGTTCGCCTCCTCGCCCGCGTGAAAGCGCAGGTTCTCCAGCAACGCGACTTCGCCCGGCGCGAGGGTGGCAACCGCCGCCTCCGCTTCCGCGCCGAGGCAATCGGGCACGAAGCGCACCGGGAGGCCGCCCAGCGCCTGGGAGAGAGGCTCCGCAATCGGCCCGAGCGACATCGCCGCCACGGGCTTGCCCCTGGGCCGGCCGAAATGCGAGGCGACGATGACCTTCGCCCCGCGCCCCGCGAGTTCCGCAAGCGTGGGCGCCACCCGGTCGATCCGCGTGGTATCGCCCACCGCGCCTTCACGCATCGGTACGTTCAGGTCCACCCGCACCAGGACGCGCTTGCCTGCGACCTCAATATCGTCAAGCGTGCGAAACGCGGTCATGCCACGGGCGGAAGACCGAGCGGTCGCGCGGGCCCCGTCACAGGTTGCCGAGATGGGCCGCGACATCGCCCATCCGGTTCGAAAAACCCCATTCGTTGTCGTACCAGGAAAGCACGCGGCCGAGCGTGCCATCGACCACGGCGGTCTGGCCAGCATCGACAATCGAGCTTTCCGGCCGGTGGTTGAAATCGACCGAGACCAGCGGCTCCTCGCTGTAGGCGAGCACGCCGGTCATGTCCCCGGCGGCGGCGTTCGCCACGGCTCCGTTAATCTCGTCCACAGACGTCGCCCGCTTGGCGACGAAGTTGAGATCGACCATCGAGACGTTGGAGGTCGGCACCCTGACCGCCGTGCCGTCCAGCTTGCCGGCGAGCGCGGGCAGCACCAGGCCCACGGCACGCGCGGCGCCTGTTGAGGTGGGGATCATCGAGCCCGCCGCGCCGCGCGCGCGCCGCAGGTCCTTGTGCAGCGTATCGAGCACCGGCTGATCCAGCGTGTAGGCATGGACCGTGGTCATGAAGCCGCTCTCGATCCCGATGGCGTCATGCAGAACCGAGGCGACCGGGGCCAGGCAGTTGGTGGTGCAGGACGCGTTGGAAACGATGCGGTGCTCGGGCGTGAGCACGGTGTGATTGACGCCATAGACCACGGTGAGGTCGGAATCCCTTCCGGGGGCCGAGATCAGCACGGCGCGGGCGCCGGCCTCGAGATGGGCCGCGGCCTTCTCGCGCGCCGTGAAGATCCCGGTGCACTCGAGCGCCACGTCGATGCCGAGGTCGGCCCAGGGTAGCCGCGCCGGGTCGCGCTGGCTCAGCACCTGGATCGGTCCCGAGCCGATGTCGATGGACCCCTCCGCCACCTCGACGGTGCCGGGGAAGCGCCCGTGGACCGAATCGTAGCGCAGCAGGTGGGCGTTGGTCTCCACGTCGCCCAGATCGTTGAGGGCGACGACGGTGAGATCGGTGCGGCCGGACTCGTGGATCGCGCGCAAGATGTTGCGGCCGATCCGCCCGAATCCGTTGATGGCGATGCGAACCGTCATGATTACTCCGCTCTGTGAGATGCGGGGTTTTGCTACCGGCTTGGCCTGCGGCGGTCAACCGCCATCCAGCCGGCGCGCCCCCGGCCGGCTTGGAGCGCCCTACAAGCGCGCCTTCGCCGCTGCGACCACGGCGTCGGCCGTGATGCCGAAGTGGGCGTAAAGCTCCTTGGCAGGCGCCGATCCGCCGAAGCTCCGCATGCCAACGACGGTGCCGTCTGGGCCTACGTAGCGCTCCCAGCCGAGCGGGCTTGCGGCTTCGACCGCAACCCGGATCGCGTCGGCGCCCAGCACGCTCTCGCGATAGGCGGGCTCCTGCTCGTCGAACAGCTCCCAGCAGGGGAGAGACACCAGCCGCGTCGGCACGCCCTCGGCCTCCAGCACCTGCCGCGCCTCGTCGGCAATTGAGCATTCCGATCCCGTCGCGAGCAGCACGACCGCAGGCGTCCCCGACGACGCCTCACGCAGCACGTAGCCGCCGCGCGCGCATGCATTCTCGGAGGCACTTTCGCCAGCCCGCAGGTAGGGCACCCCCTGCCGTGTCAGCGCAAGCACCGACGGGCGCTCGGCATGGGCCAGGGCGAGCTCCCAGCATTCTGCCGTCTCGATGGCATCGGCGGGCCGGAAGAGAAGCAGGTTGGGCATGGCCCGCAGGCTGGCCAGGTGCTCGACCGGCTGATGCGTCGGGCCGTCTTCCCCCAGTCCGATGGAATCGTGGGTCATCACGTAGATGACGCGGAGCTCCATGAGCGCGGACAGCCGGATCGCCGGCCGGCAGTAGTCGGTGAAGGTGAGGAAGGTGCCGCCGAAGGGGATGACCCCGCCGTGCAGCGCCATGCCGTTCATCACCGCGCCCATGGCGTGCTCGCGCACCCCGTAATAGAGGTAGCGGCCGCCGTAATCGCCGGGCGTGATCGGGGTCAGCTCGTCGCTCTTGGTGCCGTTGGACCCGGTGAGGTCGGCCGAGCCGCCGAGGAGGGACGGCAAGGCGTCGGCGATGGCGCCGATGACACGCTTGTTGGCGACCCTGGTGGCGATGGTGGGGCGCTCCTCGGCAAGCGTGGTCTTCAGGCCAGCGAGAGCCTCTGCCAGTGCCGGCGGGAGCGCACCCGCGGCCGCACCGTCGAATTCGGCCCGTTGCCCCTCTTCGAGGGCGGCGCGGCGCGCCTCCCAGGCTTCTCGTGCTTCCCTGCCCCGCGCACCGGCAGTGCGCCAGGCGGCGAGGATCGCATCGGGCACCGTGAAGGGCGCGTGCGGCCAAACCAGTGCCTCGCGGGTGCCCGCGATCTCGTCGGGCCCAAGCGGCGCGCCGTGGCTCGCGGCGGTGCCGGCCTTCGTCGGTGCGCCGTAGCCGATCACCGTGCGGCACTCGATCATCGAGGGCCGCGACTCGTCCGTGGCCGCCTCGATCGCCGCTGCCACCGCGTCGGGATCGTGGCCATCGACGCGCAGCGTGTGCCAGCCGGCGGCCTCGAAGCGGGCCCGCGCGTCGTCGGAGTACGAGAGGCTGGTGGGGCCGTCGATGGAGATGTCGTTCGAATCGTAGAGCACGATCAGGCGGTCCAGCCGCAGATGGCCCGCGAGCGAGATCGCCTCCTGGCTGATGCCTTCCATCAGGCAGCCGTCGCCGCAGACAACATAGGTGTGATGGTCCACCAGGTCGCCGCCGAAGCGGGCAGCCATGCTGCGCTCCGCCAGCGCCATGCCGACCGCGTTGGCGAGGCCTTGGCCGAGTGGGCCGGTCGTGGTCTCGATCCCGGCGGCGAGGCCGTACTCCGGATGCCCTGCGGTGCGGCTGCCGAGCTGGCGGAAGTTGCGGATTTCGTCGATGTCGATGTCCGGATAGCCGGTGAGATAGAGCAGCGAATAGAGCAGCATCGAGCCGTGACCGTTCGAGAGCACGAAGCGGTCCCGGTCGGGCCAGTCGGGGCGCGCGGGATCGAACTTGAGGAAGCGGCCGAAGAGCACGGTCGCAACATCGGCAAGACCCAATGGCATGCCGGGATGGCCGGAGCGGGCTTGCTCCACCGCATCCATCGAAAGAGCGCGGATGGCGTTCGCCATGTCCGCGTGGTCGACGCGCGGTGCGCGCCCTTCAGCCGTTGTGGAAGGCATGGGCTCTCGTCCTGTGCCGCGCCGTCGCGCCGAAAAGTGCGCGCAACATGCCCCCCGCCGGGGTGAGCGTCAACCGCGCTTGCGCGAGCTAGAACGAGGAGTTGGGGGTCTTGAGGAAGGCGATTTCCTCGGGCGTGGAGGGGCGCGAGAGCGCCTTGTTGCGGTGCGGATAGCGTCCGAAACGGTCGATGATCCCCTTGTGCTGCAGCTCGTAGTCGAGGCTTCTGGGATCGTCGATGGACTCGAAGAGGCGCACGGCGATTTCGTGGATCCGGCGCGATTCGCTGTGCTCGTAAGGCATGTAGAAGAACTTCCGGCGCTCCAGCTCCACCGCCTGGTCGGCATGCGCGCGCAGGGCCTCCTGTGCCAGCGCGAGCGCCATGCCGTCGCAGGCGAAGGCGCGCGGGTCCTCGCGGTAGAGGTTTCGGGAGAACTGGTCGAGCACGATGATCTCGGCGAGGCGGCCCTCCGGCGCCTCGCGCCACTCGTGCAGCTCGCCGAGCGCTGCGCTGGCATGGAGCGCGCCGAACTCGCTGCGGATCGACTCGTCAAAGGCGGGGTCCTTGGCCCACCACTGATCGGGACCGTGGCGTTCGAACCAGAACGAAAGAACCTGCTCGATCGTCATTCCCTTACTCCAGACTGCCGGCGATCAACGCTCGTGCCTGCTCGAGCTGCGCCGGTGTATCGACGCCGAGCGGGACAGTGTCCGCGAACGCGACCTCGATGCGCATCCCGTCCTCGAGCGCGCGAAGCTGTTCCAGACGCTCCCGGCGCTCGAGCGGGCTCGGCGGGAGCGTGACGAAGCGGGCAAGCGCCACGCGCCTGTAGGCGTAGAGGCCGATATGATGCCAGAGCGGGCCCTCGCCCGAGGGTGCGGTCGCGCGGGTGAAATAGAGGGCCCGGCCCTGCGTCTCCCCCGGCCGATGCGACACCACGGCCTTCACCACGCTGGGGTCGTCGTGCTCGGCCGGATCGGCGATCTCGGCTGCGAGTGTGCCGATATCGACCGCAGGGTCCGCCAGGAGCGCGAGCGCGCGCGCCGGTAGAGCAGGATCCAGGGTGGGTAGATCGCCCTGCAGGTTGACCACCGCGTCGTGGTCGCCCGTCGGATCGATTTTCTGAAGCGCCTCGAATATCCGGTCGGAGCCGGAGGGATGATCGGGGTCAGTGATGAGTGCGCGCCCGCCAGCGCGCTCGACTGCCTCTGCAATGACGGCCTCGGCGCAGGCGACGACTACGGGGCCGATCGCCGCAGCCTCGGCCCGCTCCAGCACGTGCACGATCATCGGCCGGCCCGCGATGTCGGCAAGCGGCTTGCCGGGAAGCCGGGTCGAAGCCATGCGCGCCGGAATCAGCACGATGGGGTTCCGGGGCGGCGGCCTGGTGGCGTTGCCGGGGACGCTCATCCGCTGCGCTGTGCCAATCGTTCAGGCAGCGGTCACGGGCGCCGTCGCGGCGCGAAGCCAGGCGAGCGTCGCCGTGTCGTCCACGAGCTGGGGCGCGAGGGTCTCCACGACGCGCGCATGATAGGCATCGAGCCAGGCCCGCTCGTCCGCCGTCAGCATGGTGGGGTCGATGAGGGCGCGGTCGATGGGCGCGAGCGTCAGTGTCTCGAAGCCGAGGAAACCCCCGTCGGCGTCGTCGGCCTTCGTCACCGCCACCAGGTTCTCGATCCGGATGCCGTAGGCGCCGGTCTTGTAGTAGCCGGGCTCGTTGGAGATCACCATGCCGGGCGCGAGCGCCGCGCCCGAGCCCATGCGGGAGATGCGCTGCGGGCCTTCGTGCACGTTGAGGTAGTGCCCCACGCCGTGCCCGGTTCCGTGGTCGTAGTCGAGGCCCGCCTGCCACAGGAACTGGCGGGCGAGCGCGTCGAGCTGTGCGCCGGTGGTGCCGGGCGGGAAGCGCGCCGTCGCCAGCGCGATATGGCCGCGCAGAACGCGGGTGAAGCGGTCCCGGTGCTCGGGCTCGGGCTGGCCGATCGCGACCGTGCGGGTCACGTCGGTGGTGCCGTCCAGGTACTGCCCGCCCGAATCGACGAGGTAGAGGCTGCCCGGCTCCAGCGTGCGGTTGCTCTCGTCCGTCACCCGATAGTGGACGATGGCACCGTTGGGGCCGGCGCCCGAGATCGTGTCGAAGCTCGGCCCCCGGTAGTGCTCGCCGCCGGTGCGCATCGCCGCCAAGCGCGCGACCGCGTCGAGTTCGGTGATCGAGCCGGGCGGGGCGGCGGCGAGCCAGGCCAGGAAGCGGGTCAAGGCCGCGCCGTCTCGGCGATGGGCGGCGCGGATGCCGTCGAGCTCGACGGCGTTCTTGCAGGCCTTGGGCAGCGCGCAGGGATCGGCGCCGCGGAGCACTTCTGCACCGCCTTCCGTCAGCCGATCGACCATCCAGACCGGCGTCGCCGCCTCGTCGATCAGCACCGCCTTGCCCGCGCCGGCAAGCGCGTCGAGCACGTTCGCCATCGTCTCCGGCGCCTGCACGTGCACGGCATTGCCGAGATGGGCCGGAAGCTCGGGCAGGAGCTTTCGGCTGTCCACGAACCAGTCCACGCCGCCGTCGCCGTGCACGATGGCGAAGGAGTGGGGGAGGGGGCTGTTGGCGACGTCGGCGCCGCGCACATTGAGCAGCCAGGCGATGGAATCGGGCGCGCTTAGCACCGCGGCGGCTGCGCCCCTCTCGGCAAGCTGGGCAGCGACGGTCTCTCGCTTGTCGCCCGCCTCGGCGCCGGCAAAGCGCACCGGATGGGGAGCGATGGGGCCGAGCGGGGCCGGCGGCTGATCCTCCCACAGCGCGTCGATGGGATTGCCGTCGCACGGCACCAGGCGGGCGCCGACAGCGCGGCAGGGTGCCGCCATCCGGTCGCGTTCCCGCCTGCCGTGCAGCCGGGGGTCGTAGCCGAACGCGGCGCCTTCCGCGAGATGTTTTCGGAGCCAGGCATCTGCCGGCTCTTCGGTGATGTGACGGTGCTCGTAGAGGCTGCCGTCCACCTGCGCCGCCGCCTGCAGGGTATAGCGCCCGTCGACGAAGAGTGCGGCCCGCTCGGCCAGTACGACCGCCATGCCGGCGGAGCCCGTGAAGCCGGTGAGCCACGCCAGCCGCTGCGAGCGCCGCGCCACGTACTCGCCCTGGTGCTCGTCGCTGAGCGGCACCACGAAGCCATCGAGGCCGCGCCTGGCGAGCTCGGCTCTGAGCGCCGCGAGGCGGGCCTCCTGCTGCGGGGTGTCGATCCCGTCCGGTGCCTCGGCATAGGTCCGCCGCAGAGCCTCGAAGCGCTCGGCATAGCCCGCGCCCGCTTGGGTCTTCGGGTGGATCAGGCGAAGCCAGTCCCGGTCCTGCACAGCCGCCGCGGCGACGCCGAGTACCAACGCTTCGACCTCATGGATTGGCGCGTCGATGCCGGCCTCGGCGAGGGCCTGCGCCAGCGCGCCCGTTGTCGCGGATTTCTCGGACATGGTGGCGTTTGTGCCAGTGCGCCGCTCACCGCGTCAATATCAGCGTGACCCAGGCGCCGAGCCCTATGCGCCGCCGGAGCCGGAGCCCGCGCGTGCGGAATGCCGCGAGCACCAGCCGCTCCTCGGTGTCGAGCAGGCCGGAGAGCACCGCGACGCCCCCCGGCCGCAGGTGCTGGGCGAAGGCCGGCGCCATCGCGGCGATGGGCTTTGCCCTGATGTTGGCGACGATCAGGTCCGCCCGGCCAAACCGCCCCACGACACCCGCGCGAAGACTTCCAACCCGCACCATCGCCACGCGGTGGGAGAGCCCGTTTCGCCGCACCGTCTCCCGTGCCGTGGCCACCGCCACGGGGTCGGTATCCAGGGCGAGCACCCGCGCCGGCCAAAGCCGCGCCGCTGCCACGGCGAGGATGCCGGAGCCGGTACCGATGTCCAGAGCACGGTGCACCTTCCGCCTGCGGCGGGCGAGCCAGTCAAGCGCGAGCAGGCAGCCCTGGGTCGATTCGTGGCGGCCGGAGCCGAAGGCGGGGCCGGCATCGACGCGGAGGGTGAAGCGTCGGCGGGGAGGGGCCTGGTGTGCGCCCACGATCGTAAGGCGCCCGACCGAGACGGGCGGAAAGGAGGCTAGGGACTGCGCCTTCCAGTCGGTGGGGTGGACTGGCTCGAACACCGTCTCGTCTGGCTCGACCCCGGCCTCGGTCAGCAGTGCGCGCAACTGGTTCGGCCTTGGATCGTCGCCTGCCGAGTTGGCGCCGAACACGGTTACGCGCAGAACGTCCGCCGGGGTTTCCTGTATCGGGTGTGCCGCCTCGATCGTCTCCGCCAACACGGCGTCAGCGTGCTCGCAGAGTGTTTCCTCCAGCCCCTCGAAGATGGCGCGGTTGAGCATCACCTGGAGTCGCCAGCCTTGGGCTTTGGGGCGGGTCCTGCTCATAGCCGCCCCCGGCGCGGTCGGATTCCGGCTATGATGGGCCCCCCGGAACGCACGGTCGGAGGCCCGCGATGCCTGAGATGCCGGACTGGCAACGCTTCCTGAGCGCGGATGACAGAGAGACCATCGAGCGCGGCCGCTGGGCTAGGCGCGTCGGCTTCGGCGCCCGCCCGGCCGTCCTCCTCATCGACGTGCAGAACTACATGGTGGGGGAGGAGGGCAACCACGACCTCGCCGCCTATCCCTACAGCTGCGCCACCGGCTGGGCTGCGGTCTGGCAGACCAGGCGCATTGTCGGTGCGGCCCGCGCCGCCCAGGCACCGGTGATCTACACCCGCTTCGCCATCGATCGAACCGTTGGCGATGCCGGGCTCTTCGACGCCAAGATCGGCGCAGAAGCGGGCGAGAACGTCTACTTCGAAGGCACCCGCGGCAGCGCGATCGTGGACGCGGTGGCGCCCGAGCCCGGCGACCTTGTCTTCACCAAGAAGAAGCCGAGCTCCTTCCACGGCACGCCCCTCCTGCCCTATCTGATCGACCGCGCCATCGATACGCTGATCGTCACCGGCGGCGCCACTTGCAACTGCGTCCGCGCCACGGTCTTCGACGCGTTCTCGTACAATTACCGTACCATCGTGCCGTCGGACGCGGTGTTCGACCGCCTGCCGATCAGCCATGCGATTAACCTCTTCGACATGAATCGCTGCTCTGCCGACGTGACCGACACCGAGGCCGTGCTCGCCTATTTCGCCGAGCAGGCCCAGCGTGCGGCCTAAACTGCGCCCGCGGCACCTGCTATAGTGCGCGCGGGAGATCGGCGGCGGACGGCTAACTCGCCAACCCGGTCAGGTCCGGAAGGAAGCAGCCGTAACGAGCTTCAAGCTGGGTCGTCTGCCGGTCTCCTGCCGCCAACCCCACGCGCCGCCCCCGCAAGACGCGGATCGAAGGACGCCATGCACCGATGAGCGAGGAGGCCGCCGCCTATCGCGTGCTGGCGCGCAAGTACAGACCGGCGAGCTTCGCCGGGCTGATCGGCCAGGACGCCCTGGTGCGCACGCTCAGCAACGCGATCGCGATGGACCGCCTGGCCCATGCCTACCTGCTGACCGGCGTGCGCGGGGTGGGCAAGACCTCGACCGCCCGGATCATCGCGCGCGCCCTCAACTGCATCGGTGAGGACGGGACCAGCGGCCCGACGCCGGAGCCGTGCGGGGCGTGCGATCACTGCATCTCTATCGCCGAGGATCGCCATGTCGATGTGATCGAGATGGATGCCGCCTCGCGCACCGGAATCGACGACGTGCGCGAGCTGATCGAGAGCGTGCGCTACCGCCCGGTCTCGGCGCGCTACAAGGTCTACATCATCGACGAAGTGCACATGCTCTCGAAGCAGGCCTTCAACGCCCTGCTCAAGACGCTCGAGGAGCCGCCGCCCCACGTCAAGTTCGTGTTCGCGACGACCGAGGTGCGGCGCCTGCCGGTGACGGTGCTCTCGCGCTGCCAGCGCTTCGACCTGCGCCGGGTCGATATGGAAGTGCTGATCGAGCACTTCTCGGGCATCGCCCTCAAGGAAGGGACGGAGGTAGAGCCGGCAGCGCTTGCGCTGATCGCCCGGGCCGCCGATGGCTCTGTGCGCGACGGGCTTTCCGTGCTCGACCAGGCGATGGCACACGAGGGCACGCGCATCACCGAAGAGGCGGTGCGGGCCATGCTGGGCCTCGCCGACCGGACCCGGCTCTTCGACCTCTTCGACATGCTGATGAAGGGCGCGATCAAGGACGCGCTGGATTGCTTCTCCGAACTCCACGACGCGGGCGCAGAGCCGCAGGCGATCTTGCAGGACCTGCTGGAGCTCTGCCATTGGCTCACGCGGCTGAAGCATGTTCCCGCCGCGGCGGAGGATCCCGCGGTGCCCGAGGCCGAGCGCACGCGCGGGCGCGGCATGGCCGAGGCGCTGGCGGTGCCGTCGCTCACCCAGACCTGGCAGATGCTGCTGAAGGGGCTGGAAGAGGCCAACCGGGCAGCGCGGCCTGCGCTTGCGGCCGAGATGACCCTGGTGCGGATCGCTTATGCCGCCGACCTGCCGAGCCCCGCCGATGCGCTTCGAGCCATCGGTGGTGGCGATACAAACGTTCGGCCGAAGGACGCGCCCGCGGCGGCGCCCGCTCCAGCTCCGGCGCCCCCGCCAAGCGGTGCCGCGAGCGCCGGAGTTGCGGCGGAGCCTGCATTGGTGCCCGAATCGGCGCCCGCTCCGGCGCCGCAACCAGCGCCGGTGGCCGCATCCACCCCGCATGTGCAGCCGACATCGTTGCGCGAGATCGCCGCGCTCGCAGAGGAGCGGCGGGAGCCGATTCTAAGCGCGTGGCTCAGGACCGAGGTTCGACCCATCCGAGTTGGCTCTGGCGCGGTCGAGATCAACTGCGGGCGTTCGCCGGACAGCAAGATGCTTGGCCTGCTTCAGGAACGGCTCGAGCAATGGACCGGCGAGCGCTGGATGATCGCGCTGAGCGAGGAGGGCGGCGAGCCTACCCTCGATGAGCAGGACCGGGCCGCGCAGGAAGCCGCCGACCGGGCGGCGGTGGACCACCCCCTGGTGCGGCAGGTCCTGGATGCCTTCCCCGGCGCGCGCGTGCGCAAGGTGCACCGACCCGCGCCGGATAACGGAAACGACGGAGATGCTTCCCCATGAAGAACATCGGCAAGATGCTGAAGCAGGCGCAGGAAATGCAGACCAGGATGGCCGAGCTGCAGGAGAGCCTCGGCGCGCTCGAGGTCGAGGGAACGGCGGGCGGCGGCCTGGTGCGGGTGACGCTCACCGGCAAGGGCGAGATGCGCCGCCTCTCCATCGACCCGGCGCTGGTGAGCGGCGACGAGGTGGAGGTGCTGGAAGACCTGATCGTCGCCGCCTTCAACGACGGCAAGGCGAGGGTCGAGCAGCTCGTTCAGGAACGGATGGCCGAGGTCACCGGCGGGCTCAAGCTGCCGCCGGGCCTCGACCTCGGCCTGTGAGGGCCCGCCGCGGCCTATCCTTTACTGGCGACAGGCGATGACGAGCCCTGCGATCGAGCGGCTGGTCGGGCATCTCGGCAAGCTCCCCGGTCTCGGGCCGCGCTCGGCCCGCCGCGCCGCCCTGCACCTGCTGGAGCGGCGAGAATCGCACCTGGAGCCGCTTCTGAGCGCGCTACGAATAGCGGCGGAGAGTGTCCGCCCCTGCGCCACCTGCGGCAGTCTCGACGCCCAGGACCCTTGCGCGATCTGCGCCGATCCGGAGCGCGATCGGACGGCCATCTGCGTCGTCGAGCAGGTCGCGGATCTCTGGGCGCTGGAGCGCACACTGATGTTCCGTGGCCGCTATCACGTGCTGGGCGGGCTCTTGTCGGCGCTCGACGGGATCGGACCGGAGGATCTCGCCATCGCCGGCCTCGTCGCCCGGGCCGGCGCGCCGGAGGTCCGCGAGATCATCCTCGCCACCAGCGCCACCGTGGACGGGCAGACCACGGCGCATTACCTGGCCGACCGGCTCGCCGAGAGCGGCGTCACGATCTCGCGCCTCGCCCATGGGTTGCCGGTCGGCGGCGAGCTCGACTATCTCGACGACGGCACCCTCGGTACGGCGCTCAAGGCACGTCAGCGCCTTCTCTGAGCCAACGCCACTGCGCGCTGGATTGTCCCGCGCCTGCCCTCTATGGTCGCGCCCCGGCCTCCAGCGGGGTGGCCGACGATAGCGTTGGAGGGGGCATGGCAGACGAGGCGAAGAGCGCGGGCCGGTTGGAGCGCGTCCTGCGAGCGGGCGAGTTCGCCATCACCGCAGAGATGGGGCCGCCTGACTCGGTGGATCCGGCTGACGTTCTGGCCCACGCCGGTTGTCTCAAGGGGCTCGCCGATGCCGTCAACGTGCTCGACGGTGCCGGCGCACGCACGCATCTCTCGCCGCTGGCCACCGCCGCGATCCTGGTACGCGAAGGCATCGAGCCGGTGCTCCAGTTCACCATGCGGGACCGCAACCGGCTCGCGCTGCAGGCCGACGTGCTGGGAGCCGCGGCGCTCGGCGTGCACAGCCTGCTCTGCCTCACCGGCGATTCGGTCGACGCGGGCGATCAGCCGGAGACCAAGCCCGTCTTCGACCTGAAGTCCAACGAGTTCATGGCGCAGGTCCGCACCATGCGAGACGAGGCCCAACTCCCGGGCGGGCGCAGCCTCGCCTCGGCGCCCCGCTTGCTGATCGGCGGCGCCGATGCGCCGCGCGAGCCGAAGGCGGGTGAAGCGCCCACGAGTCTTCAGGCCAAGATCGAGGCGGGGGCGGACTTCTTCCAGACCCAGTTCTGCTTCGACATGGCGATGCTGAAGCGCTACCTCGCCTGGCTCGGGGACTTTGGAATTCCCGAGCGCACGTCCATCATCGTCGGCATCGGGCCCATACGATCCGCGCGCTCGGCGCGCTGGATGAACGAGAACCTCTTCGGCGTCCACATCCCGGATGCCGTCATCGCCCGCCTCGAGGGCGCCAGGGAGCCGCAGGCCGAGGGAATCCGCATCTGCGTCGAGCTGATCGAGGAGCTGCAGGGAATCAAGGGCGTCGCCGGCGCCCACCTGATGGCGCCACGCGGCGAACAAGCCATCGCCGAGGTTGTCGCCCAGACGGGGCTCCGCAGCCCCGGCGGTCCCTGAACGCGCCCTCGAGACCGCGCTCTTGGCCCCTTAGAACAGTTGCCGGATGCCGATCTCGAGGAAGTGAATCCGCAGGTCGGTCTCCGCCCTCACCGACGCAGCTTGGTTCATGCCGGTGAACTCCAGGCCGTTGAGAGCCTGCAGACGGTAACCGATATGGAGCGTGGTGGTCTCGGAGAGCGCGTAGCCGACCCCCGCACCGATCTGATAGGCGAAGGCTGTGTCGGTGGCGGAAGGCTTGGGTATCGGCGGGAGCATACCCCCGCCCTGCATAGGCCCTCCCTGCTGGGGAAGCGCCGCCAACACCGCCTGCACCAATCTGCCTTCGTCGTAGTCAAGGCCACCCTGGTCGATGCGGATGAGTCCGAGGCCGGCACCGACGTAGGGCGTCCAGTCGCTGTCCGTCTCGATGTCGTACCAGAGGTTGAGCATGGCGCCGAACTGTTCGGCCGAGCCGGAAGGATCAAGGGGCACCTCCAGCCCAGTAATGGACTGGGGCCCGACGCTGATGTCGGTGTTGGTGATCTGGCCAATTTCGGCTCTGGCCAGGAAGAGCTCACCCTCGATGCGGATGCCGCTGTCGAGGTGGTAGCCGAGGACGCCGCCGAACTTGTAGCCCGTATCGTGCTCCGACTTCACCGTGGCGCCGATGCTGAGCAACGGCTGTTGTAGGCTCGTGGTGGAGGTCGCCTCCGAATCGTCAATGAACATGAGGGGCATGTTCGCCCCGATATACCACGCGCCTTCCTCAGCCTGCGCGGCGTTCACCCCACCGAACGCAATGCAGGCTGCCAACGCTGCGCAAACCCCGTCGATGCTGTACCCATTGGGGACTATCCAGTGCGATGACGCATATGCCGCATCTGTGCGGCGCGCGCCCACTCCCCACGCATCCCGTGGAGCCCACAAAAAAGGGGAGCGCCGAAGCGCTCCCCGGGTGTTGATATCGGCAATAGCCGATCAGAAGACGATCGCCGTACCGAGCAAGAACTGAGACCAGTCGGCCCCTCCGGAGGAGCCCACTGCAATCTGAGAGTTAACTTCGATGCCAGGCCCAAGACCGTAGGATGCATTGAAGGCTGTGGCGTCACTGTCGCTACCCGCATCAATGTTGCCGTACTGGACGCCAATACTCAGACTACCCATTGAATAGCCGATGCCGACATCCGAATGCGTCGCGGTAGCGCCTTGATTGTCGATCTCCAGGATGGCGCCGCCGATGGAGACTTGATCGATGCTGACGACCAGACCGCCACGAAGCGAATTCGCATCGCACATGCCGGTGCAAACCTCTGGCGTGCCGGTCTCGTAGCCGATGCCGCCACTCACGCTGCCGCCCATCAAGGGCATCGACGCGTTAAGGCTGAGGCCGATAGTTTCGGAAATCTCATCCGCGTCGGCGGTGCCTCTACCGGCATAAGAGTTTTTCGAGTCCTCCGGCGCGTAGCTCGCGCTGACGCTGATCCCACCGAAACTCGGAGACGCATACATCACCGTCACGTCATCTTCGTTATTGCCGATGATGCCCTGCCAGCTGGGCATAGTGCCACCGGTGAACCACGGAGACTTGATGCCGAAGTTGGCATTGCCCCCGGGTGCCCAAACCGTGCCCAACTGCGCGGCGCTTTCAAATTGCCCGACGGTAACCGTTCCGAATCCACCGCTCAGATAGAGACGCGTCTCAGACGTGTCGTCCTGGAATTCTGGGTTTCCGTCAAGCCAGATATTGACGCCCGCGGTAATCCCGTTGTCCAGCGTCGTCTCGCCGGTGAGGTTTATCTCGATATTCTGATTGATGGTGTGGCCTCGGTCGTTCATGGCACCGTCTTGGTTAACGGCACCGATAGCGGCCCGGAAATAGCCGCCAACGCCGACCGAGATGGGCTCGGCCATCATCATCTCTTCTTCCATCATCTCTTCTTCGTCAGCGTAGGCCACGCTGGTGACCAAGAGGCCAGCGGCGACGATCGCCGTCGTGCTCAACAGTACCTTTTTCATACTTCTATCCCCTCTGTTTCATTGGGTCCAAAGCTGTAGGGTCACATGCCGCCCCTTACCCGGACCGGTCCCAACCCACTGCCGCCGGAGAATGAGGCACGCACCCGCCTCGCGCAACCAAATTGCGTGGCGGAATTCTAACGGTCAGTCGTTTTCCTCCAAGACTGTGACCGAAATGCCACGCCCGCACCATTCCTCCATGCCCTGTCCCACCAATCCGGCCCACAGGTCATGACCCGACCACACTCTCCTTCCCCGTCCTAGCCCGGCAAGATGCGATGCCGCCTATGGGATCCGGCTCCCCATCGCGAGCCGCTCCCGCCCTCAACATGTAGGATTTGGGCGACAAGGGTACGCATGACTACGCTTACGTTGGAATCAATCCGCTTCCCCACCGCTTACGGAAATTTTCGGACGGACTGCGTTAGGGCCTCAGTATCACATATTTCCACGTAATATCAGCGATGTACAGCGCCGCGCACAAAATTCCGCTCGCGAAGTATGAAGCGAGTCCTTTTGAGCACGACGGCGCTCGTCGCCGCGGGCCTCTTGGTCACCAGCGTAGCCTACGCTCAGGACGAAGAGATGGCCGAAGAAGAGATGATGATGGCTGAGCCGGTCTCGGTCGGCGTTGGTGGCTATTACCGTGTGGCCATCATCGGCGTCGACCGTGACATGCCCGACGCGGACGGCGACCGGGGGCACTCCATCCAGCAGAATATCGAGATAAACCTCTCCGGCGAGACCACCCTCGACAACGGGCTCACCGCGGGCGTCAATATCTGGCTGGACGGAAACGAGGGATTCCAGGACGACACTTCGGAGACGCGGCTCTATGTGAGTGGCGGCTTCGGAACGTTCACCTTCGGGCAATTCGAAAGCGCTGCGCAGCTCGGCACGGTTTGGGCGCCCGGCGGCAACGGCAACTTCGGCGTCAAGTCTCCGTGGTTCGGCGCTGGCGGGACTGCCAGCTGGCAGGGCGTCATCGGCAAGAGCGAGGACGACGTGACGATGATGTATGCGTCTCCGACTTTCGGCGGGGTCAGCATCAGCGCGAGCTACGCGCCGGAGGACGAGAAAACGTCCTACGCCGACAGAAAGACCGCTGAAGGGCCCTACGAGGATGACGACGGCAATGTGACTTATGATATCTCCGAAACTATCGGCCTCAGCCTCAATGCGTCGATGCCCATGATGGGCGGCAGCGTGAGTGGCGGCATCGGCTACGAGACCGGCACGCCAGAGCAATGCCCCGCCGGCATGTGCGATGCGACCTCGCTTCGTGGCGGTCTGGTCGTCACCATCGACGATGTATCGATCGGCGGTGCCATCATGGAAACCGACATCATGGGCACCACCGCGACGCATTCGGATGTCGGGATCGGCTATTCACTGGGTGCCATGAGCCTTGGCGTCCAGTACGGCAACGTGGATACGGATGGCGCCGACGTCGACATCACGGCCTTCAATGCAGCCTACAACCTGGGCCCCGGCATCGAGGTCAATTCGCAGATCTCCACCGGTAGCGATGGCGATGGCGACTGGGCCCAGCTCATGCTCGGTACGGCGATCGTTTTCTAGGCCAGTCAACCAGACGGCCCGGGTGAGCGCGCGGAATCCCATCCTCGGCTCACCCGGACCCTAGGGGGGCGTCAATCTTGCATGGATCCGACGCCCCTCCGCCTTTCTGAGAGGTGGCATTGTCGATTCCTGTGTTTGTCATTAACCTGGACCGACGAGAAGATCGCTGGGTAGGCATCTCCGATCAGCTTGATCGCTTGGGCATCAAGCCGAGGCGCGTCGAGGCACTCGACGGGGTACACGCGACAAGCGAGGACTTCGAGCCCTTCGTGTCCTTGGACGGCTGGGCCCGGAGACGAGACCTCGATCTGGCGTCTGCGGCCTGCATCGTCAGTCATCGCTTCGCGCTCGTCAGGTTCTTGGGGGAGACCGACGCCTCGGCGGCTCTGATCCTCGAGGACGACGTGAGGCTGGCAAGCGACCTCCCGAAATTCCTGACGGCCGTGGAGGGGGTAAGTCTGATCAAGCTGGATGTGGATGTCGACCATCCCAAAGCACGACGGCGCTCGCTCGGCGCTCAGGTAGGAATCATCCAGGGGCGGCAACTCCACCCCATCGCGAGCTGGATTCCCGGCGCCGGCGCCTACGTGGTCACGCGCGACACGGCCGGGCGCATCCTGCAGGCCTGCCACGGTGTCACCGAGGCCTTCGACAGCATCATCTTCGACCTGCGGATATCGAGGCTGGCGCGGCAATTGCGCCCCGTCCTGGTCCAGCCGGGGCTCGCCAACCATCAGGCGGAGGTATTCACGTCCGACATCGCGAGATACAGGGACACGTCGCCCCGGACCTCGGAGCTGCGCCGGCTTGCGACCAGTCTGCGCAAGCTGCCGCGCCGGACGTTCGTGGGCTGGCAACTGGCGACAGGTCAGGCGAAGCGGACCAAGCTGTGGTTCGCAGATGAAGTCTAAGGCCCCTCCGCCTTTTCGGATAAGCGGCTACAGCTCTTCAAGCTCCACGAGCGTTTGAAACGCCCCTGACCAGTTGTCGGCAGAGTGATTCAGGCTCTTGACCTTCCACCGGCCTGACAGCGCCGCAGACCGGAACTCACCACGCACCTCAGCACGATGGCTGGATTCAGGTTTTCGGCTACGGAGGAGTCGCGCTCCTCGGCGAGGAGGACGAAACACCTGCCGGGTGGGGTTCTCGGATGGCGGAATACGAGTGTTTAGACGAGCCGAATATTGTGGCTTGCCTCGTATCCCAAATCGGGCAACACATGGCTGCGCGACTTCCTGCACAATCTACTGCGGAACGCGCGCACACCTTTGACATCAACCGGATGTCCGAGTTGACGGCGGGCAACAGCCAAGCTCACTGATAGAGGCGACTCGATCCCCGACCGCTGACGTCGCTAGGCGGGGAAGACTTGGCGCGCCTCCGCCGCAAGGCGCACGCGCTCATCGCCGAGAGTGCGCCCGATACCGTCATGGTCAAGACCCACAACGCCCTCGTTGAAGTCGACGGCGTGCTTATGATCACCCTGTCGCTCACGGCAGGGGCGATCTATCTCGTGCGCAATCCGCTCGATGTGGTCGTCTCTTGCACCCATCACCTGGGCCAACCGACGGACGACATCATCACGCTTATGGAGACAAGGGGCTTTCAATCACCCGCGACCGCGTACCAGGTACCCGAGCACCACAGCGACTGGTCCACCCATGTCGAGAGTTGGACTGCCCACCCGCATCCAACGCTTCACGTCGTGCGCTACGAAGACATGAGCCGCCGACCTGGTCCGACCTTCCGTGCCATTTCGGCTTTCCTGGGGCTCAAGCCGCCGGGCGAGCGCCTGGGGCGGGCAATGCGGCACTCATCCTTCCGGTCGCTGCGCGCAGGAGGACCGCACCGGCTTTGTCGAGCGCACCCCGTCGCAGAACCGCTTCTTCCGTGCCGGCAAGATAGGTGGCTGGCGGGAGGTGCTGGACAATGCTCAGGCGCGCCGCGTGGTGGAGCGTCACCGGGCCCAAATGAACCGCTTCGGCTACTTGCCTTCCGGCTACAAAGGTACGCGTGAGCGTGAGGCCGGCCGATGACCAAGAGGCGGGCTGGGAGATTGCCAGTAACGCTAACCCTCGAAGGAGGAATGAGCCCTCGGCCTATTGCTTCAGTGGCGGCGGCGACCGAGCTTGCAAGTCGGGAGTATCCTGCGAGCAGCTGACAAACGGAGAACTTACTTTGAAGCCACAACAGCAACACCAATCCTGCCCCGGAACGGGCGATTGTCACGAAAGCCCTATTTCAGCGCTCCCTCGCAATCACGACATCAAGCTAAATCAACCATTTACGATTGCAATACGGGAACTACACCCCAAGAGAGACAGGTTGGTTGTACTCCGGCGGATGGGCGAAAACGCGGTTGCCATCATGCATTTAGAAGGCGATCGCCTTGGCGATGTTCTCTACACTAATTCCATCGCTTCGGTCGCGTGCCGGTGAAGCGTCGGCGGCTCGGAGGTCAGGGTTCGGGTCTGGCTGTCAGCACCTCGTCGAGGCTGGCTGCGACCAGCACCGCCACTGCCCAGGCTTCGAGCTCGGAGGTCGACGCGCCGCGAACCCGCTCGCGGACGGCCTCCGGCAATTCACCGAAACGCAGTTCCAGTTGGCGAAGAAGTAGCCCAGCTTGGCCGGTGGTGATGCCTTGGGCCAAGCCTTGCTCGACTCCTTCGGCCAAGCCCTCGGCCAGTCCCTCGGTTCGGCCGCGCTCGATCCCCTCTTCTCTTCCCTGTTCGATCCAGGCTTCCGCCACCGTGCCCATCAGCGCCTCCCAGCGGTCCGGCTTCGTCCGGCGCAACGACGCCTCCAGCAAGGGTGGCGTCAGGTTCATGCGCTCCGCGATGTAGCGAATAATATGGCGCTCGAACTCGCTCCCCGCAACTGGCCCGCCGGTCATCTGGTCGAGAATGTCAGGCGGGATGGCGTCGGCATGGACCACCTTGAGCGCCAATAGCCCGGCCCGCACCTCGGGCGTTCGGGAAAGCCGGAGCGGCGCGATCTCCCCGAGATCGTGCAGTACGTAGGCGAACTCCCGCAGGAAGGGTGCCAGCTCGTCGGGCGCCTCGATCATCTCCGACACCGAGCGGGCCGCCGTCCATCGGCCCTGGCCGTGGTAGAAGACGAGCGGGATGATCGGCGGAAGCTTGTCCTTGGCGGTGCCGCCCTCGATCTCGCGGAGCCAGATGTTGGCCATGTACTTGAGAATCTGAAGGGGCGTGCGGGCGTCGACGTTGCTCTTGTGCTCGAGGAGGACGTAGATGCGGGCTTGGTGTCCTGTCTTGAGTCTGACCTTGAAGAGGGCGTCGCACTGTGTCCTCGCGGCGTCTGCATCGACGAAGCTTCCCTCGACCGCCTCAGGCTGAGTGCCGGGATCGAGCAGATCGGCGACCTCTTGAGGAAGGTACTCCGCGAGCAGCGCGCCGGCGCGGGCCGGGTTGGCGACCAGCGCCCGGAACAGCGCGTCGTGCGGCGTCGAGGGAAGGCTCACCGGCCCGGCTTCCCGTCAGTGGGATCTGGCAACGGGCAGAGGATTTCCAACATGTGTGCGACGGCGATCAATTCCGACATGGCACCAGCCTACGCCGATCCGGCAATCGCGGTCGACCGGGATGCGCGGGCTTGGCAGGTCGGGGCTTTCGTCTCCCCGATCGTGATTCGGAGGGCCAGGGTGGCGGCCTCCGAGCACGGCACAATGGCCGCGGCCAAGCGGCGGATACCGGCGATATCCTTCCCGTATGTAGCTTTCACTCATTGCCGCAGGCCGGGGCATATCCCAACTTGCCAGTTCGGTTGTTCTCTCAGCGCTCTGTATAGATGTCGTCGCGGACGCGGAAGAGCGATCGAAACAGATGCCTTTTGCGCGCCGGCCAGCGTTCGGTTATCGGCCCGCCTTGTGGGCCGGCGTTGGACGCGATCCGAACCGCGTAGCAGGGCGCGGGCGGGGGCAGCTTGTCCATCGCGACCATGTCGCCGGGCTCAAGCGTGAATAACACCGGCACATGCTGACACAGGCGAGGAAGGCGGCGCTGTGCATGGCGCCGAACTCGAAGGCGCCTCGACCAACGACGTCGCGGGCGCGGGCATCCAGTTCCAAGCTCTCGGCCGATCCATGCGCTTTCGCGAGAGGCGGTGCAAGAACAACCGGCTGTGTGAATTAGAGTGGCGTGTCCTTCGCAGCCTACTGAATTCACCCTAACCGCCGACCGTGCACCGGTTGCGGCCTGATGGCGGCGAAGTCACGCGCCTGGAAGGGTCGTACCGGCATCACGAAAATTTGATCGCCGTACTGGATAGTACTCCTGAGTACTCCTTACACCTCATGTCGTCTTGTTTCGCCAATTTCTGTAGCGAATCTCCTTTTCCCTACAGTTGCTTGCCAGGTTTTGATCCCTATATGTTCTCCCCATGAGCACATCACTCCACATCGACCGCATTACCCCAGGCAGCCGGCAGGCGTCGATCGACAGCATCGAGGCGTTGGTGGCTCGCGAGCATCTCTCGCGCTCCGCCCCCGGCAGCGCCGTGCCCGGCGACGCGTCCTTCCCTGGCCGCCTCGGCCGGGGCTCGGGCGTGCGCCTCGGCACTGACGACACGGTGCCGGCCGCCATGAACCTGGCGCTCATCGGCGCCTGGTTCCTGCGGGAGTTCGATGCCTTCCTCAAGAAGACCGGTATCAAGCCGCAAAGGTTCGACGAGAGGGCAATGAGCTGTCCCGGCTTTGTGCTCAGGCTGGGGCGGGGACGGTCGCCGACGTTCGGCACCGACGACAAGGCGGGTGCCTTGATGGCGAACACCGCGAGCGCGGCTGAGCCAGGTGCGGGCCTCTGTCGGGGACGACGTGACGGCCATTCGGGTCGATGCGACATGACACATGGGAGAGAGAAATGGACGAGAACACTCGCTACATGACCACGCGGGAGGTGGCGGCGTACGTGGGCCTGAGCCCGCGCACACTGGAGAGCTACCGATCACGCGGTGGGGGTCCGCCATACTATGACCTCGGCGGCGTCGTGCGCTATCTGCTGTCCGAAGTCGCGGATTGGGTGTCTGTGCGACGGCGGCATTCGACCTCCGACGACGGGCTGCGGATCCCGGTCTCGAAAGACGGGGACGAGGAGAATGACGGGGAAGACGAGGATGGCGGCGCCGACGGCCCCCGGAGGGTACGGTGATGACCGTCGGCGCAACTCTGCCGCCGGGCAGACAGACCGGGGACCCTGCGCCGGTCATGCCACAGGCCGCCCCGGCATATTCGGAGACGTCCCCGCCTCTGCCGACGGAATATGAAAAGACGCCATCGGAAGCTGCGGCGGAGTTTTCTTCCTGGGGCACGTGCGAGATCGAAACCCTGCTCGTCGTGCTGATACTCACGGTTTGCGTGTCGCTGTTGCTCGCATTGGGGGCGCTCACCTTCAAGGTCTTCAAGGGTTTGTGGGCGGAGTTCCGGTACCAGTCCGGCCAAGCGCCTGACCGGGGGCGGCGATGACAGTGCCGGAGCCGTTCTCGCGGACCCGGTCGCCGACAGCGTCGGCCGGATCGGCAACGGACGTCTGACGGGTTGCCGGCACGGCGGTTCGCGCCTCCGTGCCGGCTTTCCCAAATTCAATCATTCCCACCGAAACGACATCGGGGGCCGGGGGGCGCTGGCTTCCGCCACTGGCTTCCGCCAGCGCCCCCCGGCCCCCGATGAGCAACAGCACAACCCAGGGAACGTCACGAGGATCGAGACGATGACAGACTTCCCCGCCAGGCGCCGCCGCCGGCGCCCGGCATCGAACCAGTCGCCGCCGGCTCGCCGGCCCGGCGATTCGGAGCAGGGCGACGGCATCGACGTGGACGTCGATGCAATCCCCCATGTGCTGGCCGACACCTGCCGCTGGGGCGGACGGACGCAGCGCTTCCTCTCGCTCGCCCGGCACGGGCTCACCATGTCGGAGGAGATCGAGACGCTGGGCGGCATCGCCGGGGAAGACCGGCGCTGCCTGGCACTCCACGCCCTTCTCATTCCTGCGCGTGCCGCTTGGCTCGGCGACGAGGAGGACGGTCTCCCCGATTTGGCCAAGGCGGCGGCACGCGCCAGGGCGCACGGCGCCGCTGTCGACCGGGCGGTGCGCGAGGCCGCAGGCCTCGACCCGGAGCCGCCGGAAGACTGGATCGATGTGCTCCGCTTCGTCGCCCTCATGACAGACGCGGCCGAGCGCCGCGATATGGGCGTGGGTGGTGCCAGGACGCCCTCCCCGCCGTTGCGCCGCACAATCCGTCCGCTCGCGCCAGAGGCCGCCGCAGAGCGCTGGCTCGCGCGGCTCAGGGAACTGGCCGGCTCTTCTCCTGCCGATGTCGCCGACGTCATTACCGGGAGCGGCGCGACAGACGTCCGGGGAACTGGCGCCGTGGAGGCTTCGCAATGACCGGGGTGGGGGGCGATACAGGGCGCGGGCTCCGGGTTGCTACCCGGGGCTTCCGCACTTGGTTCAGGTTCGGATGGTGGATCGGCATCGCCGTCATCATCGCGGGGCTGGGCGCTGCTGTCTGGAAGACCACCAGCGACTATACCAACCATGACTGGCACGTCTTCGGCGTCTACGCGCTGAGCGAGTTCATGCTCGTAGCCGATTTCAAGCCCGACAAGACCAAGAAGATCCGCGACGTGGACGGAACCGTCCTGGTCATGACCCTCGACACGATCACGAGACACCCCGGGATCCTCGACTATCGTGATCGCCTGCTGGGGGATGCCGCCGATGCCGCCCTGCTGGGCGGCGGCGCCTGTGCGGGCGTGGCCGCCGCCGTCCTCTTCGGGCTGCGCCTGTTGGGGCGAAGGCTGGGGCGCGGCAAGCGCCTGCGCGGCGGCGAGCTGGCAAGTGCGAAGGATCTGAGGCGCCTCACCCTGCCATGGTGGCGGCGCATGCTGCTGTGGAACCGCCCTCCCGAGGCCCGGCCCTACCGCATCGCAAGCATCCCCTGGCCGAAGGGTGCCGAGAGGTTCCACACGATCGTCTCCGGGACCACGGGCTCCGGCAAGACGGTGCTGATCTCGGACCTCGTCGAGCAGATCCGCTCACGCGGCGAGCGTTGCGTGATCTACGACAAGATGGGCTCCTATACCGAGACCTTCTACGACCCATGCCAGGACGTCCTGCTCAACCCCCTCGACGGCCGCGCGCCGCGCTGGTCGCCCTTCCTCGAGGCCCGCACCGCACGGGACTTCGATACCATGGCGGACGCCCTCATCCCCCGCCAGAAGGACGCGGCAGATCCATTCTGGATCACAGCCGCACGGCAGCTCTTCTCCCACGGCGCGGCCGTGCTCTGGCAGCGGGGAGAGACCCGCAACCGGGTGCTGGTGGACCACCTGCTCAAGACCGAGTTGAGCGCGCTCGCGGAGGCCATGGAGGCTACAGTGGCCCAGTCCATCGTCGATCCCGCCAACCCGAAGACGGCGCTCTCGGTGCGCGCCATGCTGACTGCCAACATCGGCGCCATGGAAGTGCTGCCCGACGAGGGCGATCCCTTCTCCATCAGGAAGTGGATCGAGCGCGAAGACGGCCGGGGCTGCCTGTTCCTGACGTCGAGGGGCGATCAGCACGCGAGCCTGCGGGGCCTGATCTCCACCTGGCTGGAGATCGCGGTCAACTCGCTGCTGTCCCTGCCCCGCGATGACGCACGCCGCATCTGGGTGATCCTGGACGAGCTTCCGACGCTGCACCAGCTTCCGAGCCTGAAGTCCGGCCTCGCGGAGAGCCGGCAGTTCGGGGGCTGCTTCGTCCTTGGCGTGCAGGTGTTCTCTGCCCTGCGGGACCTGTACGGGCGCGACCTTGCGGAGACGATCTCGGGGCTGTGCGGCACCCGGGTGGTTCTTGCGGCTCCCGACAAGGATACGTCGGAGTGGTCCGCAAAGAGCCTGGGGGACGTGGAGGTCGAGACCCTCTCGGAGGGCGTGAGCTACGAGACCACGCACGGCGGCGTAACGCTGAGCACGCGGCGCGAGGAGCGTCCGCTTGTGCTGCCCTCCGAAGTGTCGCGTCTGGAGAACCTGTCGGGCTACCTGAAGTTCCCCGGCCCCTGGCCGGTCGCACGGATCAGGCTGAAGTACCGGAAGCGGGACATCGTCGCCGCGCGCTTCGTGCCGAGGCAGAACGACAGCCACGATCCGAGCTTTGCCGGCGGACCGCCGGCTCGACTGACAGACCTGGCCGGCAGTGGCGCCGTGCCTGCGTCGGACGCGCGGAACGGGCAGGAAGGGCTGACTCCTGAGTCGACCGCTGCTGATGGCGCCGGCAACGCCGTCGCGTCCTCGTCGGACGAAAGCACGGGGAAGGCGGCGACGGGCACGTCGGCACAGGAGGAGGAGACGCAGCCGCCCTGGGTCAAGTTCTGACGTGGTCGCCTCGATCGGCGCCCTCGCCTCGCCCGCCCAGGGCGTCTCCTACTACGAACGAGACGGCTACTACGCGCAGGAAGATCCGGCGCACAGAGAGGCCAGCGCCTGGGCGGGCAAGGGCGCAGACGCTCTGGGGCTCTCCGGCTCCGTCGATCCCGACGTCTTCGGCGAAATCCTCGAAGGCACCGTGCCGGACGGCTCGGGGCGCAGGCTGGGCCGCAGGCTTGGGGACGGTACGATCGAGCACCGTCCCGGCCGCGACGTCACCTTCTCCGCCCCCAAGTCGGTCTCCATCGCGGCCCTGATCGGCGGCGACGGCCGCATCGTCGCCGCCCATGACGCGGCCGTGAAACGGACTCTCGCCTGGATCGAGGAGAACGTCGTCGAGACCAGGACGATGGACCCCGGGAGCGGCCGCATGGTGCGCACCGGGGACCAGAAGGCGGTGATCGCCACCTTCCGCCACGAGGTCTCGCGCAACCTCGACCCCCAGCTCCACACGCACGCGGTCGTCGCCAACATGGTCCAGGGCGGCGACGGCAAGTGGCGCACAATGGCGAACGAGAGGCTCTACGCGTCGAAGATGCTGATCGGCGCGCTATACCGTGCGGAGCTGGCGCGCGGCCTGGAGGCCCTGGGGTACGGCATCGAGAAGACCCATGCGGACGGGCGCTTCGAGATCGCGGGTGGGCCGGGGCGTTCCCCCGTGCCGTGTTCCGTCATCGACGCGTTTTCCACGCGGCGCGCCGAGATCGAGGCGGCGATGGCGGCGCAGGGGCTGGGCGATCCGGCAGATAACCAGCGCCTCGCGCAGCGCGCGGCGCTGATGACCCGCGCGCACAAGCGCGACGTCGACAGGAACGCGCTGCACGAGAGCTGGCAGAGACAGGCCTCGGAACTGGGCTTCGAGGCACGGGAGCTTGTCGACGAGGCCCGGCAGTGGCAGGCGGCTCATGGAGACCGGCCTCTCGCTTCGGCAGCCCGGGACCGGGAGGCCGAGCCCGGCGCGGCAGCGGAAGCGGACCGGGCCGCCACCTGGGCCGTCGAACATCTCTGCGAGCGCGAGGCGGTGTTTACGCGGACGAACCTGCTCACCGCAGCGCTGGCCTGGAAGCCCGGCGCGGTGAACATCGGCGAGGCCGAAGCCGCCGTCGCGCGGCTGGAGAAGGCCGGTAGATTGCTGGCTGCGGACTATCCAGTGCCGGGAGAGTCGCTCACCACTGACAGGGCCGTTGTGGACGAGCGGGAGACCATCGCGCTGATGGAGCGCGGCACGGGGCGGGGCGCAGCCCCGATGCGCGGCCGCGCCGTCGACAAGGCGCTCCGCAACGGACCCCTCACCGCAGGACAGAAGGACGCGGTGAAGCTGGTCCTCTCCGAGAAAGATCGCGTCGTCGGTGTGCAGGGCTTTGCCGGGACCGGCAAAACCACGATGCTGAAGCGCGCCCGCTCGCTGCTGGAGAAGCGCGGTTACGAGGTCAGGGGCCTGGCGCCGTCGGCCTCTGCCGCGCGCACCCTCGAAGCAGAGGCGGGCATCGGGAGCGAGACCCTGCAGGGCTTCCTCGCCCGCAACACGGGCGTCGCCGGGGGCAGGCTCTCCCACAGGGGCGAGCGGGCCATGAAGGCGCAGTTCCGCAAGACAGTGCTGGTGGTGGACGAGGGCTCGCTTGCCTCGACCGTCCAGACACGCGATCTGCTGCGGATCGCCAACACCCTTCGCGTCCCCCGCGTGGTGCTGGTGGGCGACGAGAAGCAATTGGATGCCGTGGACGCCGGCAAGCCCTTCGCGCAGCTGCAGGCTGCCGGCATGAAGTGTGCGGTGATGGACGAGATCGTGCGCCAGCGCGAGCCTGCGCTGAAGGAAGCCGTCGAAGCGAGCCTCGCGGGCGACATCCAAAGGGCCTTCGAAAACCTCGGCGACAACGTCGCTGAAGTGAAGGCGGACAACCTCGCCGGCGCCGCTGCCGCGCGCTGGCTCGCGCTCTCGGCAGAGGAGAGGGAGAGCACGGGGCTGATGGCGCCCAGCCATGCGCTGAGGGAGAGGATCAACGCCATCGTCCGCGAGCGCCTGATCCGCGACGGTGCCATCGACGGGCCGGCCGTCACCGGCGAGAGGTTCGTCTCGCGCGGCTATACCAATGCGCAGAAATCGCTTGCTGCCAACTACGCCCCCGGCGATGCCGTGGCCTTCCACCGCCGCTACAAGCGTCTCGGCGTCGACAAGGGCGACGAGCTGCGCGTCGCCGGTGTGGACCGCTCCGCAGGCGTGGTCACGCTAGAGGGCAAGAATGGCGCTGCCGTCGCCTGGGAACCCGCGAGGCTGGCGGCCCGGAAGGGCGGGGTGGAGGTCTACGCCGTCGAGGCCATGGAGCTTCGCCGCGGCGACCGCGTGTGCTGGACGCGCAACGACAGGCGGCACGGACTGGTGAACAGCGGCACGGCGGAGGTGACGGGCGTCAGCGAAAAAGCCGTGTCCTTCCGGCTCGAGGACGGCCGGGCGCTGACACTGCGCCGGGACGATCCCCAGCTGCGCCACATCGACAGGGCCTGGGCGGCCACGGTGCACGCATTCCAGGGCCGCACCGTCGACCGGGTGATTGCGGCGATGGAAGCGGAGCACCCGCATCTCACCACGCAGAAGACCTTCTATGTGGAGATCAGCCGCGCCCGAAATCACGCCGAGCTGGTGACCGACGACCGCCGCGCGTTGCGCGAGCGCCTGGAGGCGGTGACGGGCGAGCGCATCGCGGCGCTCGAGGCCATCGCGCCTTCGTCGGCGAAGGAGGCGAGGGTCAGGGAAGAAGCGGTGCGCACGCCGCCGGAGCGCGACGCCGAGACCGCGCCGCGCAAGGATCGGGAGCTTGATACACCGGAGCCGGCGCAACTGGAGCGCGGAACCGACGGCGATCGCGCCTCGATCGACCGCTCGCCGGTCGCGCCCAAGCAGCCCGGGCGTGAGAAGACCTACGACTTCGAGCTCGACCTGGAGTTGTAACGGCGGGCGGCGGCCTTACGCCGCCCTTATCCGGTCGTCCCGGGCGTGAACCGCAGCCATCGACAGACAGGCGTACGTGAGGCAGTACAGCGCACGAGCCGCGGCCCGTACCGGCAGCGGTGGCGGGGGGTCGGTTCAGCGCGCCGCGTCGATCCCGAGCTCGCGCCATATCCAGGCCGTGTCATAGGGTCTGAACCCCTGCTGCGCGGCGCGGTGGCTCTCGGCGTTCTCGATGTCCTTGAGCCAGTCGATGACCCGCCGGCGTCCCGGCTCCGTCGCCGCCGCCTGGCGCGGCGTCCTGCCGTCCAGCTCGGGAAGCGAATCGTCGAGGACGTGGCGATAGTGGGCGTCGAGATAGCCATGGATCGCCTCGTTCGCTATCTCGGGCGGAAGACCGGGCTCCTCCGCTAGGGTCCCGGCCGTATCTTCCAGGGCCGCCCCCGACTCCCGGAGCGAGGTCGGCGGCCGGCCCGCGAAATCGGCCAGGCGAGACGTCGGAAGCTCGGAAGCCCGACCACGGGTGAGACTGTGGACCATCCAGTTCTGCGCGAATAGCGGAGCGGACAATGAGGTGCGAAGCACCGCGTCCCTGACGATGTCCGGTTTCACGGGCGTCCTGTCGCCCCGGCGCCCGAGCTCGTCGCGGATGTCCTTCGCCAGACCCTCGGCCGTCTTCTCGAACTCCGCCACGAGTTCCTGCGACACGGCGCGGGGAATACGCAGCATGGCGCCGCCGAAGAAGTGCCTCCCGTTGACGCTGACCACCCGGGTCGCCAGAGAATCCCGAAGGGACGCGTTCTCGGAGCCGAGCTTCTCGTGCGCGACCACCGGCGCCGTTTCGCGGATCAGGTCGCGCACCGTCATGCTGCGCCCGCGGTCGATGTCGACCACCTCGTACAGCGACACGGTGGAATCCCTGAGCGCCTCCAGGTAGCGACGCGCCGGCGCAGTCTCGCGCCAGCCGCGCCGCTTCAAGTAGTCGTCGACGACGTTCGACTCGTCGTCGTCGCCGAAGCGGGCGGTGAAGAACTCCTCGGCCATGAAGGCGTAAAGCATGTCGGAAGCGTCGCCGAGGCGGTCGACGATATCGTCGGGCGAGAGGCCGAGGACGGCGCTGACCGGGGCGAAGAAGCCGGCGTACATCTCGACCTGCAGGTCCGACCACTCGTCCCTCAGCGACCACTTGACCAGGTTCTCGGTCGCCTTGTGAAAACCGCGGGTCTGCATGGGGGATGCCTGCACCCGTTCTTCGATCGACGCGGCGCCGACGGTAGGTCCATTCGACGCACGGGGCAATGCGCGGCGCGCCGCCGGGCGTCGCCGATGGCGGTCTGCCCAGGCGGGAGATGCGATCGGACTCATAGTCCCACCGGCATTCTGTGGCGCGTCCGTTCGCCGCTCTTGCGCTCCGGGCCTCGCCGAGGCCGTGCTCCGCTGGCACTCGCCCGCAAGGCGGAGCTATAAACCCTGGATGATCGAGCCGGTGGCACGCGTGCGCATCGAGCTTCAGAGCGTCAGGCCAACGGTCTGGCGGCGCGTGGACGTGCCGCTGTCGTGCACCCTCGCGGTGCTTCATGACATCATCCAGATCGCGATGGGCTGGACGGATTCCCACCTGCACGAGTTCACGATCGGCGAACGGGTCTACGGCATGGCCGATCCCGGCTACGATTTCGATGACCGGAGGGTGTACAAGGATTCGTCGATCCGCCTGAAGACGGTCATCGAGCGTGGCGTTTGCCGGTTCCACTATCTGTATGACTTCGGCGATCATTGGGAGCACGACGTGATCGTCGAGGAGGTTCGCGACGGCGAAGCCGGTATCGAATACCCCGCCCTCGTCGAGGGCGCCCGCCGCTGTCCGCCGGAGGACGTGGGCGCGGCCCGAGGGTTTATGAGTTTCCTGGAAGCGGAGCTCGATCCGGCCCACCGGGAGCACCGGGAGATGATGGAGTGGTACGGCAAGCCGTACGATCCTGCAGATATCGATGAGCGCCTGGTGCGGTTGCGCCTGCAGACAATCGCGAGGGCTCGCCGCGGCGCGCTGGCCAGCCACCGAAGCGGAAGGCACAAAGGGGTCGGACGAGGGCGCCGGTGATCGTTCTATCCACCCGGGAATTGTGCACACTGGGAGCAGCCTCGGTAAGACGCTCCTGTCCGCGAGGGCGCTGATGGACTCCGTCTCGCCCGCCCCTTCGTTGCAGGACGCACGGACGAACATGCCGAAAGGTTGAAGGAATTGCAGGAGAGGCGCTTCGCGGCGTGGCTGGAGGACGTGCGGGGGCTGAGCAAGCCGACCATTGGAAGCCGGCTCAGCAACTGCAGGCGGGTCGAGAAGTTCGAAGGCGATCTGGATACTCACTACGCCGCCGACGGCTTGGCCGGTTTGATGGACCGGCTGATCTTTTCGAGAGAGGACGAGCGCCATGGGCGAAAGCCGAGGCATGGCGTGCCGATCGACGGTGACGTTTGCAATGGGACAGCGACACTGCGGCAAGCGGTGAAGCTGTACTGCGAGTTCAGAAGTTCTTCGAGCGTGGAAGAAGCGGACAGCACGCCCGCAGTGGTACCGAAACAAGGACCATCGGCACTGCGGGCGGACGGATCGTGGCCGCAGTGGCCAGAGCCGAGCGGGGAGGCGTTGCTTGAACTCGCCCGTGTGCTGGCGCCGCTCGTCCGGTTCCTCAAGCCGGCGATCGTCGGCGCAATCGCCGAGGACAATCGGCAGCGCAGGGATGAATGGTCGCCCGTGCTCCATGCGCTGGGTATAGACCCTGCCGCTTACCTGTGGGAGGGCTCGGCCTGCGCCTTTCCCGGCGTCCGGCGGCACGCGGGCGGCAGTGAGATCGCGGAGTTTCGGGGGCAGGCCGGATCGGACGAGCCTCCCTCCCAATGCCTTGCGCTCGACGACAACGACTATCCGAAGCACCTGTGGTCGTTCGTGTTCACAGGAAAGCCTTTCCGCAAACCGGGGCCGGACGGCTACCGGCTGGCTCACCTCTTCGATCAAGAGGCACACGGGAGCCGTTGGCGGGAAGAGTTGAACCTCCCGGAAGACGCGGCCGAGGAGCCGGCGGCGCTGCACGGTTTGTTCACGAGCGCGGCCAATACCGTGTATCTGCCGGCGTCATTCCCGGGGCCGACGGAGTTTTCGTCCGCACTGCGCTCGCTCATGCAGGGACGGGCGCTGGCACTGTACGGCGGAGTGTGCCGCATGGTGCCGCCACCCTTGACCGTAAAGCCCTGCAACGACCCGAAATGGTCTGTCGAGGGTCTCCGATGGAGCGCGCCTGAAGGTGACATATCGAACGTCCCGGCGTTTCTTGAGTTCCGTCGCGCGCGCTTGGGGGAGCTCATCGGGAAGCGATTTGCGGCCACACCGATCCGTGGGTGGGGGCCCGCGGCGGATTAGCGCCGCTGAACTGATCGACTGTTGATTCGGTGGGGACTGCCTGGCGTCCGGGAGCAACCGATCGATGTCTCGTGGAGGCCCGTCCCGGCGGAGTTCGACGCTGGCGACATGTCTCCCGTGATGAGCAAGGTGCTGTCCGATGATGGCTGAGTGCTTCGCGAATTGGTGTACGTCTTCGATCTCGGGCACGCTGACAAGTTGGCCGGTATCGTCTTTCGCACAGGTTGCTCCTCCCGGATGCCAGCGTACGTCGGATCGAACCTGAAGATTTGCGGGCACGCGGGTGTCACTGGTTCGTCAAGCATGACGAGCGCCCCTGCCGGTAAGCCGGGGCTTGCTCTACTTTCGTGCCGATCGTTCTTGCAGCAACGCAGGGGGTCGTTCGCACCGGCGACAGGCGCAATCTGATCTCGCCGACGCGAGAATTCGTCGATCTTCTGGCAGGCGCAGCTCCGCCAGGACTGTCGGCACCGGCTCTCTCTGAACGAGTCCCAAGAGCTTCACTGGCTGGAGGCAGGCTTGTCGGGGTCCGTCGTCGGTTCCACCGGCGGCTCGGGAGCAACGTCGGGAACGATGGCGGCGACATGTTCGAGGATGTCGTCGACCTCTTTCTTGCGGCTCGCGGCGATCATGTCGAGCGCGATCGCCTGCGCCGTGAACAGCGAGGCGCGCGCAACGCGGACCTGCACCTCCGATTGGGGCCACTCTCTGGTCTCGAGCCACCGCTCGGCAAGCTCTGCAAGAAGGCGGTTGGCGGTCGTGTCTCTCTCCCCGGCGGCGATCTCGAGGTGTTTCCAGAGCTCTTCGTCGATGCGGATGTGCTTGTTGATCGTCCCGGGCATGATTGGATGTCCCTCTGCAAGGCGGGCAGGAGCGGCATTTTCCGTCAAGCGGCCCGTGATCGCGACACCGGCGTGGGCTCACGGCGCCAGCCAGGTCGCGCTCGCTACGTGCTTGCTCCCAATCAAGTCAGCTTCGGTCGCTCGAAACCGGAGCAGATACGCTTGCCGTTCCTGCGAGACGAAGGGTTTGCGGTCGTTCGCGCAGCTTCCGGATGCCATGCTCGGAGGAATACGGTCGGTGGCCTGGAGGGTCTTGCGCCCTCAATTCCGCGAGAGAGAGCGTCGAGGAACACCGACATTCAGGGGCGCTCCCGCCAGATTACTGCAATGGCGGCGCGCAATTCTCGACTGGAATTGTCCCGGCATTTATTCGAGTCATGTTTTGCCCTGAAGTTGCCCCATTTGGAGTTGCGAACGACTCTCGACAACGGCAGGTACTTCCGCATTGCGAACGCCATTCGTTGCGACCGGGATGGTCTAATAGCTTGCTCCGCAAGTCTATGCAAGAACTATGTGTGTTTGAATTGGGTGACGTATAGAGTACTGTAAATATTGGATAATCCAAAGCCGAATTGCGACCGTCGCAAAATGCGACGCACTCGTTCCGGCGCTTCAGGAGTACGATCAAGCGTGTCTCTTTCGCAATTTCAGTCGTCAATCATACGCACAGCTACGCATCAGTACGCTCGATTACTACATTTGCCAGCCCGGCACCACAGGTGCGTCAGGTGTGAGATTTCAAGCGGCTGCGCCGTAGAGCCGGGACTTGGGGACGGCGAGGAGAACGGTCAGGGCCCAGCCTTCATGGATCGCAGGGAGGGTTGTCTGCGGCAGGCGGTCGTGCGACCGCGGCGGGCAGGCGACGGTTGGCCGGACGGCAACCGGGTCGACGCGCAGAGGCTCGCGATCATGGTCAGCTCAGTTGACCGATCATCATTGTTATCGCGAACGGTGGGCGCGGTGATGCCGAGCCATTCAGGCGCGGCGTCACCGGAGTGGGGCAAGCTGTCGCAGCGCTCGTCGCCATGGGCGACGGCACGGACACCGAGCGCGCACGCAGGGCGTGCACAAGGGCTTGCAGTTCATCTTGCGGAGTTGAATTGCTGAACGACATCGGCGGCTGCATTCGTGAGCGCACCATGACCATCAGCATCGCGATGGTGATCATCGGCACAGGCTGGATCGCGCGCGGTGGATGCGCGTGCCGGTGAAGCAAGCGGCGACGGCAACGTGCGGCTCGACCGCGGGTCAGGCCTCGTGGACGAACTCGCGACGATCATGTCGCTGCGAGGCGAGCGTCCGTCGAGGTGCGAAGCACCGGGGCAGACGTGATGCCGAAGCCGCAGTGGGGGACGGTGCGATGCCGGCTGTCGCGCTTGCCGACGGCGGCGCAGGCACAACCGCGGGCGTGAATGTGAGATGCGGCGCGCGAGCCGGTTGACGGTGGAGCCGTCACCGGCGATGCAGTCGAGCCTGGCGAGGCCGACGACGAGCGCGGCGCCGGCCATTGGGCGCGCAAGATGCTCGCCGGTACGGATGCCGGCGTCCGGGTGCAGCGATGTCCGTGCATGACGCCCGGCGTGAAACACGAAGAAAGCGGCCGGTGCCGTGAGGCACCGACCGCTGTTTCTGTCGCAGTCGCCGATCAGGCCGCGATCTGCATGACGGGAATGCCCAGCTGCCTGGCCTTGTCGACGAGGTTGCCGGTGATGCCGCTGCCGGGGAACGCGATGACGCCCTTGGGCAGCAGGTTGAGCAGGTCGTCGTTGCGGCGGAAGGGCGCGGCCTTGCCGTGGGCGGACCAGTCGGGGCGGCAGATGACCTGGTTGACGCCGCGGGCCTCGGCCCAGCTCGCCGCGATCTTCTCGACGCCGGGGCCGCCACCGTGGAGCAGCACCATGTCGCCGTACTTCGCGTGCGCCATGTCGAGCGTGCTCCAGACCGCGTCGGCATCGCTGACGGTCTTGCCGCCGGTGATCGCGACCAGGGTGCCGGCCGGCAGGTGCGCGCGGGTCTCGCGGTCCTTGCGGGCCCGCCTGAAGTCACGGGCATCGATGGCAGCGGAGGTGAGCGTGCCGGTCTGGCTCGTGTGCGATCCGTGCCTCGGGCGCCAGAGGTCGCCGGTCTCGACGCGGTAGGCATCGGCGGCGAGGTCGCGGAGCTTCTCGAAGGCGTCGCGCCTGTCGCCGAGGCTCTGCGCCCGGTCAGTGAGGGTCTGCAACTCCCACGCCTTCACTTCCGATCCGTCCTGCGCATTCTCGAGAACCTTCATCTCTGGGGTGATGCGATCGACGGCGCGGTCGAGCCTCTGCACCTGGGAGTGCAGCATGTTGGTGAAGCCCCACATGAGCGGCTCGCGCTCGTCGGCCATCTGCGTGCCGTCGACGGTGATGCCGTTCACGATGACGCGGATGGCCTCGCTCAGTGCCTGGGTGGCGTCGTCCTCGTCCCAGACGACGCGGCTGTCGAGCTCGCCTTTCGCGGGTGCTGCACCGAAGAGTGCCATGCTGTCGCAGACCGTTGCAGTTGAGGAAGCTGTAGCGCTTGCAGTGTCGATCATGACGATCTCCCTTGTTGATCCACCGGGACCCTGTGCCCCGTCGTGGTGTCCTCCTTCTTCACGCGCGCGCAGTGGCAGCACCTGGCCTTAGGAACTCTTGAGCGGGGTGGTGCGGAAGGTCGCCGATGGTGCGGAAGATGGCGCTGTCTGGACCTGGGAGGCCCGTCGCGCCACCTTGGTGATTGGCCGCGTTCCCGGTAGGCCTTCTCAAGGACTGCTAGCGCCGGGCCGACGCGCCGGTCCCGCGCAAGGGGCCGGCGCGCTTCACACGAGGTCTTGGAGAGTTCGCGAGCGCCATCTTCTCGGTCGGCGACCTTCACGGCCCGCTCTAGAGTTCCTTGGGCCAGGCCGCAGGGAGCGGAGCGACCGGAGGACCCGCAGGGTTGCGGCTGGGAGCACGTGTGGAAGAATTGGAGGACACGACGGAAGAGGATTCCATTTGATCACGCACGGCCTCCTGTTTCTTTCCTGCTCGCCGTCACCTCCGCGCCGGTGCGGATCAGGGGCGCGATGCGGGCGGCCAGGGCCTGCGGACCGAGGATCACGAGGTCCTCGTTGAGGTCGCCGGCTTGGGAGACGACGACAGTGCAGTCGACACCCATGGCGTCGCAGCGCCAGCGCAGGCGAAGCGCGGCACTCTCTCCCGCCGCGTCGTTGTCGCGGGCGACGACGAGGCGGTCGATGCCTGCCGGCGGCGTGAACGCGCCCAGGCCACCGGCGGAAAGGGCGGCAGCGGCGGTGATGGCCGGAACGGCGGTGACCATGGAGAGCACCGTCTCGATGCCCTCCCCCACCAGCAGCGTCCCGGCGTCGTGGTCGCCGAAGCGGACTGCGTGGGCGTGGACACGGCCGAGCGTCTTGCGCGGGAACGACACGGCTGCCTTTGCGGGCTGCCGGGGATCGAGCCACGTCCGATGAACACCGACGATGGCGGCGTGTTCGGGGCGTTCGCCTGGACCGGAGCGTTCCTCCGGACCAGGGCGTTCCCCTGTGTTGGCGGTGACGGCGGCGACCAGCGCAGGCAGGCGGCGCACGCCGCCGCCGTCCCGGTAGAAGAGTTCGGGATGGAAGCGCAGGGCGGGGAAGCGGCAGCGGTGGATGGCGCGGGCCCTGAGGTACGCCTCGGCATGCGTGCCGTCGATGGCGCGGCAGCGCCGCCAGAGGCGGC
>Ga0209543_1000550_pt1 | contig 46531 bp, 39 predicted proteins | sample MesohylFT_FD_187296 | JGI IMG/M metagenome (GOLD analysis project Ga0209543, IMG submission 187296) | Host-associated microbial community of the marine sponge Aplysina aerophoba from Gulf of Piran - sponge mesohyl, lysed by freeze-thaw... | ecosystem: Host-associated > Porifera > Sponge >...
TCACCCCGGGCCTTGACCCGGGGTCTTCCTCGCGTGGTGCCCGCCACTGCTCGTCATCGCGCCTTGCCGACGACAAAAATGCCCTCGCGGATTCATCAAGCTATTTGTGACGCAGGACACTAGTCCGCTTCGGCCTTCTGGGTGCGCCGCATGAGGTCGCGGACGGCCTGCATGGGGTCCTTGTCCTCGTAGAGGACACCGTACATCTGCTCGACGATGGGCATCTCGACCCCGTGGCGTTGGGCCAGGAGGTGGACGGTGCGTGTGTTGCGCACGCCTTCGGCGACCATGCGCGTCCCGGCGACGATGTCGGCGAGGCGCCGTCCCTGCCCGAGTTGGAAGCCGAGATTGCGGTTGCGGCTCAGATGGCCGGTGCAGGTGAGCACGAGGTCGCCCAGGCCGGGGAGGCCGGACAGGGTCATCGGGTCGGCGCCCATCTTCACGGCCAGGCGGGTCATTTCGGCGAGACCGCGGGTGATGAGCGCGGCCCGGGCGTTGTGCCCCAGCTCCAGGCCGTCGCTCACGCCGGCGGCGATGGCGATGACGTTCTTGATGACGCCGCCCAACTGGACTCCGACGACATCGGTGGACGTGTACACGCGGCATTCAGGGGAGCCGACGCTTTGCTGCACCTTGCGCGCCACCGCGGGCTCGGCGCTGGCGGCGGTGACCGCGGCGGGCAGCCCCTGGGCCACTTCCAGGGCGAAGGTGGGCCCGGACAGGAAGGCGTGTCGACGGGAATTCCCCAGGACGTCCGCCAGTACGTCGCCCATGGTCATGAGGGTCGACTCTTCGATGCCCTTGGAACCGCAGCACACGATGGTCTCGGTGGTCACGAACGCCGCCGCCCGCGTCATGACCTCGCGCAGGAAGTGCGACGGGGTCACGCACAGAAGCAGTTCACGGCCGGATGCCGCGGTTTCGAGGGAACCGGTGACCTGGAGACGGTCGGGCAGCTTGACCGAAGGCAGGTAAGCGGCGTTCTCGCCAGTCTCCCGGATGCGCGCCAACGTCTCCGCGGAATGGCACCACAAGGAGACATCGTCGTGCTTCCTGCAGAGCAATACCGCCAAGGCCGTGCCCCAGCCGCCCGCGCCTATGATACCGATGGACATGGTCTGTAAGGGTTACGCTGCCCAAACCCCGGCCCGCCTGGATTCCCGCTTCCGCGGGAATGACGGTAAGTGGCGTTCGTGCCATTTCGTGTCCAAGCACATTCTTGCCACAGCCGTGTTTCGCGGAAATGACCGAGGATGCGGGAATGAAGCCCTAACTGTCGTCTTCCGCCAGCCGGGCCAGCGACACCACGCGTTCGCCGTTGTCGAGGTCGATGAGGCGCACGCCCTGGGTGTTGCGGCCGATGACTCGGAGGTCGCCGATGCGCAGCCGGATGATCTTGCCGCCGTCGGTGATGAGCATCAACTGGTCCTCGTCCGTCACTTGCTGCACGCCCACCACGCGACCGGTGCGCTCGGTGGTCTTCATGGTGATGAGGCCCTTCCCGCCACGGCCCTGTTGCCCGTATTCGTCGGCGCCGGTGCGCTTGCCCATGCCCTTGTCCGAGACGGTCAGGATGGACGCGCCGGGGTGCAGCACCTCCATGCTCACCACCTGGTCCCCCTCCTCCAGCCGGATGCCGATGACGCCCATGGTGTCGCGGCCCATGGGGCGCACCAGCTCCTCCTTGAAGCGGATGGACTGCCCGTCCATGGTGGAAAGCAGGATGTCCTGGTCGCCGTCGGTAAGCAGCACCTCGATGAGCGAGTCGTCGTCTTCCAGCGCGATGGCGCGGATGCCGGTGGCTCGCGGACTGGAATAGGCCATGAGATCGGTCTTCTTGACGAGGCCGTTCCGGGTGGCGAAGATGATGTAGCGGCCCTCCTCGAACTCCCGCACCGGCAGAAACGCCGACACCTTCTCGTTTTCCTGAAGCTGCAGCAGGTTCACCACCGGCCGGCCCTTGGCGGCGCGGCCGCCTTGGGGCAGCTCGTGCACCTTGATGCGGTACACCTTGCCGACGGTTGTGAAGAACAGGATGTGGGAGTGGGTGGAGGCGACGAACAGGGATTCGACGAAGTCCTCGTCGCGGGTGGTGGTGCCCACCTTGCCCTTGCCGCCGCGGCGTTGCGCCCGATACAGGGTGATGGGGTTGCGCTTGATGTACCCCTCATGGGACACGGTCACCACCATGTCCTCCTCCACGATGAGGTCCTCTATGGAGATCTCGTCGGCCTTGTCGACGATGGCCGTGCGGCGCGCGTCGCCGTAGGCTTCCTTGATCTCCCGGAGTTCGTCCACGATGATGGCGAACACCCTGTTCTCGTCGGCCAGGATCCGGCGCAGCTCGGCGATGGTGGCCTCCACGGCCCGGTGCTCCTCGAGAATCTTGCCGCGTTCGAGCCCCGTGAGCCGCTGCAGGCGCATCTCCAGGATGGCCTGGGCCTGGGCTTCCGAAAGTCGCAGACTGGGGTCGGGCGCTGGCGTCCCGGCGAAGGCGCCGGCCATGAGCCCTTCCTTCGCGGATCGCGGATCGGGTGATTCGCGGATCAACTTGATGACCTCGTCGAGGTAGTCCAGCGCGATCTTGAGCCCTTCGAGGATGTGCAGCCGTTCCTCGGCCTTGCGCAGGTCGTAGGCCGTGCGCCGGGTTACGGTTTCCCTGCGGTGCTCGAGGAACGCGTCCAGGATTTCCTTCAGGTTCAGGAGCTTCGGGCGGCCGTCGATGATCGCCAGCATGTTGACGCCGAAGGTCTCTTGCAGGCTCGTATGCTTGTACAGGGCGTTGATGATGATCTGCGGCATCGCGTCGCGCTTGGGCTCCACGACGATGCGCATGCCGTCGCGGTCGGACTCGTCCCGCAGGTCGGCGATGCCCTCGATCTTCTTCTCGTGGACCAGGTTGGCGATCTGCTCCATGAGGCGGGTCTTGTTCACCATGTACGGGATCTCGGAGACGATGATCTGCTCCTTGCCCGTACGCTTCACCGTCTCGGTGGAGACCCGCGCGCGCATCTGCACGCTACCCCGTCCGGTCTTGTAACCCTGGTTGATGCCCTCGCGCCCGTGGATGAACCCGCCGGTGGGGAAATCCGGGCCAGGGATGTACTCCATCAGCTCGTCGATGGTCAGGCCGGGACGCTCCACCAGGGCGATGAGGCCGTCGATGACCTCGCTGAGGTTGTGCGGCGGGATGTTGGTGGCCATGCCCACGGCGATGCCCGCGGCGCCGTTGACGAGCAGGTTGGGCAGCCGCGACGGCAGCACCGACGGTTCCTCCATGGAATCGTCGTAGTTGGGCAGGAAGTCGACGGTCTCCTTGTCGATGTCGGCGAGCAACTCCTGGGCGACGCGCGCCATGCGGATCTCGGTGTAGCGCATGGCCGCCGGGGGATCGCCGTCCACCGAGCCGAAGTTGCCCTGCCCGTCCACCAGGCAGTAGCGCATGGAGAAGGTCTGTGCGAGGCGTACGATGGTGTCGTAGGCGGCGGCGTCGCCGTGCGGATGGTACTTTCCGATGACGTCGCCGACGACCCGGGCGGACTTGCGGTAGGCGTTGTTCCAGTGGTTGCCCATGTCGTGCATGGCGTAGAGCACACGCCGATGCACCGGCTTCAGGCCGTCACGCACGTCCGGCAACGCCCGCCCCACGATGACGCTCATGGCATAGTCCACGTAGGACTGGCGCATCTCGTCTTCGATGTAGACGGGGACCTTCTGTTGTCTTATTCCGGCTTCCATTGAGCAGGGGTGGGGGGATTAGCGGAAATCAGACATCGAGGTTGCGCACCGTGAGGGCATAGTCCTCGATGAACTTCCGGCGGGGCTCCACGTGATCGCCCATGAGCGTGGAGAAGATGTCGTCGGCCTCGACGCCGTCCTCGACCCGAACCTGCAGCAGCACCCGGGACGCCGGATCCATCGTGGTCTCCCAGAGCTGGTCCGGGTTCATCTCCCCGAGGCCCTTGTACCTCTGGATGTATTGCCCCTTCTTGCCGCGCTCCATGACGAACTGGAGCAGGTCCTTGTGCGAGCGCAGGTCCTTTCGACCGCGCGCATCTTCGGTGCGCTCGCCTTCCTCCACGACGAAGGGCGAATCACCCGAGGCCCGCAACTCGCCGTGGAGCCGCTTGAGCTCACGGTACTCGGGGCTGGTGAGGAACTCCCGGTCGATGACCGTGCGGATGCCGCTGCCGTTGGAGCGGGTGGAGCATACGAGCTTCCAGCAATCGTGCTCCGGATCGCGCTCCGTGACGGCGGACATCGGCCCGATCTCCGGCGTCACGAGGTTGACGTAGGACTCGAGCTGAACGGCGAGGTCCTTCAAGTCCGACTCGTCCTTGAGATGATTCGCGTCGAAGTCGCGCTGCAGCAGCAACGCCTCGACCAGGGCGCGCTCCTTGTGCTTCCTGGCCATGAGATGCAGCAGCTTGTCCACCCGCACGACCTTCTTGACGAAGGCCTGAAGCGCCGTACCCTTGACATCCCTGGCGCCGTTGCCGTTCGCTTCCGCCGGCCGCACCCGGAGGTTCTCGGTGCCCTTCTCGATGAGGTAGTCCTCCAGGCTGTTCTCGTCCTTCAGGTAGCGCTCCTGCTTGCCCCGCTTGACCTTGTACAGGGGCGGCTGGGCGATATACAGGTAGCCCTTCTCCACCAGGTCGGGGATCTGGCGATAGAAGAAGGTCAGCAGCAGCGTGCGGATGTGGGAACCGTCCACGTCCGCATCCGTCATGATAATGACGGTATGGTAGCGCAGCTTCTCCGAATCGTAGTCGTCCTTGACCCCCGCGCCCAGGGCCGTCAGCAACAGGCGGATCTCCTGGGACGACAGCATCTTGTCGAAGCGCGCCTTCTCGACGTTGAGGATCTTGCCCTTGAGCGGCAGGATCGCCTGGTTGCGCCGGTCGCGCCCTTGCTTGGCGGAACCGCCGGCCGAATCGCCCTCCACCAGGAAGATCTCGCTCAGCGCGGGGTCGCGTTCCTGGCAATCCGCGAGCTTGCCAGGCAGCGAGGCCGAGTCCAGCGCCCCCTTGCGGCGCGCCAGCTCCTTGGCCTTGCGCGTGGCCTCGCGCACCCGCGCCGCCTCGATGCCCTTGGAGACGATCTTCTTCGCCTCGCCGGGATGCTCGGCGAAATAGGTCGTGAGCCGGTCGTTGATCAAGGCCTCCACGATGCCCTTGACGTCGCTGTTTCCCAGGCGGGTCTTGGTCTGGCCTTCGAACTGGGGCTCGGGCACCTTGACGCTGATGACCCCGGTGAGTCCCTCGCGGACGTCGTCTCCCTGGAGGTTGTCCTCGTCTTTCTTGAGAAGGTTGGAGCCGGCGGCGTAGTGGTTGATGGTACGAGTCAGCGCGGCCTTGAAGCCGATCAGGTGCGTGCCGCCCTCGGCGGTATTGATGTTGTTGGCGAACGAATAGACCGTTTCGGAGTAGCTGTCGTTCCACTGCAGCGCGATTTCGACCTCGGTGCCGTCCTTCTCCCCCTCCAGGTAGATGACCTTGGGGTGAACCGCGGTCTTCACGCGGTTCAGGTGCTCGACGAAAGAGACGATGCCGCCCTCGTAGAAGAATTCGTGCTTCTTGTCGTTGCGCTGGTCCTCGATGAGGATGCGCAGCCCCCGGTTGAGAAACGCCAGCTCGCGCAGTCTTTGGGACAGCAGGTCGAAACTCAGGTCGACGGTCTCGAAAACGGTGGAATCCGGCTTGAAAGTGACGCGCGTGCCGCGCTCGGTGGTGGTGCCCATCTCCTTGAGCGGCGCCAGAGGCGTGCCCCGCTCGTAGGCCTGCTGGTACACCTTGCCGTCGCGCTTGATCTCGACCTCGAGGCTCTCCGCCAACGCGTTGACCACGGACAGGCCCACTCCGTGCAGTCCGCCGGAGACCTTGTAAGCGCCCTTTTCGAACTTGCCGCCGGCGTGGAGCTTGGTCAGCACCACCTCCGCCGCCGGGCGCTTCTCCGTGGCATGCATGTCCACGGGGATGCCGCGTCCGTTGTCCACGACCGTCACACTGTTATCGATGTGGATCGTAATGTCGACGCGGTCGCACTCGCCCGCGAGGGACTCATCGATGGAATTGTCGACAATCTCGTAAACGAGATGGTGGAGGCCCCGTTCGGCGGTGTCTCCGATGTACATGCCGGGGCGCTTGCGGACAGCCTCCAGCCCTTCTAGAACCTTGATATCGTCGGCCTTGTAGTCGGACTCGGATGAAGCCATGGATTGGTGTGATTGGGTCAGGTTTGGTGACTGCGTTTACATTCTGATGGATCGGAAATGCGCTCGAACACACGCTCGAATGAGTCGCCGGGACGAACGCCGAACTTGGGCACAATATTAGCATTTGCGCACCGGGAATGCCAACGCACGAAGCCACTCTGACGACAATGGGAGGGTTGTGAGGAGGACTACCCGCGCTTGCCCCGCCTCCAGAACGGCGGAACAGCCTCGGCGGCCGGCAGCCATTTGTTCTCGGGCTTCAAACCTTCTTTCAGGAACAGCTCGTGAACCTCGGCGACCGTCCACCCTTCGGGCAGGCCATAGGACTGGATCGACCTCATCCGACCAGAATCGGGCGAGTCCGACTCTTCGACTACCTTGACCTGAAGTCGAGTACTGGAAGGCGCATGTGGCATGATTGGCTCCACGTGATCGCGACGGATGGGCCTCGATGGGCCAGCACCACTTATCTCGTGATGCAATCCACATGCCGCAGCCGGAAGGAGCGCAGAAAACCATTACATATCCGTTAGTTGTAGATGTGCTGGGACGACCTTCCAGCTCTCGCACTGTTGCGAATTGAAACACGAGCCTACACCTTGCCACGGAGGCCTCCATAGTTTCCTCACGTTTTTCGTAACCTGGAGTACGGTTAAGGAAGGATCTGCAATACTGCGACAACAGTTGCAGTTCGCAACACTTCGAAGACCTTATCTTTGGGTAGAGAGACCGTATCTCTTCAACTTTCGGTGTAGCGTGACTCGGTTGATGCCCAACACCCGCGCCGCCTGAGTGATGTTGTTTCCAGTCGAATCCAACGCCCGAGCCAGTGCCCGTTGCTCCGTCTCCGCCAGCGAGAGGACCGACCCGCCGGCGTCTCGCGAAAGATCCGGTCGCGCGATGTGCGGTGGAAGGTTGTGAACCTGGAGCACCTGGGTGGTTTCCAGGAGAAGAGCGCGCTCGATGGCGTTCTCCAGTTCCCGTGCGTTGCCGGGCCAGTCGTGCTGGAGCAACAGGGCCGTCGCGGCGGTGGAAATGCCCTTCATGGCCTTGCCGGCCCGTTGAGCGTGTTTGTTCAGAAAGTGGTCCGCCAGGAGCGGGATGTCTTCGGGCCGTTGGCGCAGCGACGGAATTTCGATCGGGAAGGCCGTGACCCGATAGTACAAGTCTTCCCGGAAACCGCCGGCCTTCATCGCGGCCTCCAGATCCCGGTTGGTCGCCGCGATGACCCGGACGTCGACGGAGATCATGACGGCTCCGCCCACCCGCTGGATCTCCCGTTCCTGCAGCACGCGTAACAGCTTGGCCTGAAGGGCCGGCGGCATGTCGCCGATCTCGTCCAGCAGGATCGTTCCCCCGCAAGCGCGCTCGAAGGCACCGACCCTCCGCCGGCTCGCTCCGGTAAAGGCGCCCTGCTCGTGGCCGAAGAGCTCGCTCTCGATGAGGGTCTCCGGAATGGCCGCGCAGTTGATGGCCAGAAAGGGCTCCGACCGGCGCGGACTGTTGAAGTGAAGCGACTTCGCCACCAGCTCCTTCCCGGTTCCGCTCTCGCCTTCCAGCAGGACGGTGATGTCGCTCTCGGCCGCCTGTTGCATCAACTTGTAGACTCGCTGCATCTGCGGACTGGCGCCCACGATGCCTTCGAAGGAGTACGTGGCCTCCAGTTCGCCGCGCAGGCGCAGGACTTCGGCCTTGGCCCGTTCCGTCTCCGCTTCCTTGGTCATGTCACGGTAGACAACGACACTGCCGGTCACGTGCGCGCCTTCGCGCACGGGCCCCGTGGACCGATAGAAGACACGGTACTCGGACTGCTGCCCGGCGGTCTCGTCCTCCGGGCCGGTGTGGTTCTTCAAGCGAATCCTTCCCTCGTCGTTCCACTTTTTCGGCTGCTCGAAATTCCCGATAAGACGCGCGGCCAGGTCGCCGGCGGGAAGGCGTTTCAACTCGGCTTCGGTCAAGCCGAACAGCTTCTCGTAGGCTCTGTTGGCGAACAGCACACAACCCCCGAGGTCAAACATGGCGATGGCATCGTCCGTGGCGTCGAGCACCGCTCTAAGCCGGTGTTGACCGGCGGCGAACTGACGCTGCTTTTCGGCCAACTCCCGCTCGACGTTCCACTTGTCCACGAGCGCAAGCGTCATCTGCTGAATCTCCTCCGTGGAGAATGGCTTCCTGATGTAGAGCACCTTGTGGAGCGGTTGAACGTTGCGGATGATCTCGGGCAGAGGCCTGTCGCTGTACGCGGTCATGACCACGACCTCGACGTCGGGGTCCACTTCCCTCAAACGGCGGATGGTCCTGACGCCGTCCATCCCTGGCGGCATCCGGACGTCGACATAGGCTACGGCGACGGGACGGCCTGACTCCTGGCCCGCCTTCGCGATGGCGCAGGCTTCGGCTCCGCTTCCCGCGTGGAGAAGCTCGAATTGCGGCAGAAGGACCCGCGGCTCTTGCTCGGAGACGAACGCGGCCGCCAGCGCCCGCGCCGACGACTCCGCCAGCACGGGGGTCAGCATCTCCCTGAAATCGTCGTGAATCTCCTTCTGGTCGTCGACGACCAGAACCCGCCGGTTGCCGTAATCCGCGCTTTCCGTCATTGCCTTATCCGGCTTCACTCTGCCCCAAGGGCGAGGGTGTCACCGAGGAGAGCTTCAACCTGATCCGCGCGGTCGCGCCTTTGCCGAGACCCTCACTCAACAGGTCGATTTCCCCTCCTGATCCAATGACGAAATTGGCGGCGGAATGGAGTCCCAGCCCGGTACCCACCTTCTTGGTGGAGTAGCCCGCGGCAAAGATCGCGCGGGTGTCCCCGTCGGCGACGCCGATGCCATTGTCGCTCACGTCGATGTTGAGAAACGCTCCCTCCGTGTACGCCTTTACCCGAATGCGCGGCGATTGGTCGAGGCCACTCGATGACGCCAATTCGTCGATGCCTTCCGCGGCGTTCTTGATGATATTGACCATCGCCTGATGAAACTGACTCTCCTGAATGCGGATCTCTCTTGGCGCCCTCCCACAGTCAATGTCGACCCGAATCTTCCTCCTATCGAGCGAGTCGTCCAATACCTTGACGGCGGTCAGGAGTGCGTTTCCAAGGTCGATGTCCTTCCGGACCATCTTGGCACCGCCCATGGCCGTCTGCGTCCGCACGATATCGGCGATGTGGTTCGCCCTGTCCCGGACTCTTGCCACGGTCTTCGCCAAGGCCTCTTGCTGTCGAGTGAAGTCCTTGGCCAAGGCGACGAGGAGCGGCAACACCTTCTGCCCTTGCGGGTCACTCCGGATGTAATCGACCGGGTCGTCCCGATGCTTCTGCACGGCGTCGGCGAGCGCGCGGAGACCGCGTAGCGGCCCTTCGTCGCTCATGTGCTGGTGGACGGTGTCGATGCCCGTGGTGACGCTGTTGATGGCATTGCCGATGTTGTGGAGGATCGTATCGACGATCTCCAGCCGGCCCTGTGTGAACGCATGGGTCAACGCTTCCTCCGCCAGCACCTGGGCCGTCACGTCGTGATAGGTTGCGACAGCTCCTCTGATACGGCCGCCCTCGTCGAAGAACGGCCGCACGTTCTCCCGCAGGTAGCAGCCGCCATCAGGATTCGCCGAGTCGCGCTGAAACGAGATGGCATCTTCAACCGTCTGTCCCTTCCAGATGGCTCGGGCAAGGGGGAAATCCTCGACCTCCATGCGGGTTTGTCGATCGGGGTAGTAGTAAGGGTGCGCCAGGTCCTCCAACCACTCGCCTCCGCGCTGGGCCTCGTATTCGTCCCCAAGGCGCTCCCGGACCGCGGGATTGGCATACAGATACTTCCCCTCGCGGTCGACCACCAGTATGCCGTCCCGAATGCCGTTGAAGATCGCCTCCATAGTCTCGCTCTGTTCCCGCAACTCACGCATCGTATTCCGCAGGCGAGCCTCGGCTTCCTTGATCCCGGTGATGTCCTGAAAGACGGCCACGGCGCCGCCGATTCCGTGAACGTCTTGTTTCAACGGCCGCGCGCTGACGCTGACGAAACGGCCGCCGACCGGCAAATCGGCTACGTATACCTCGACCCTGTCGGTCTTCTCCCCTTGCAGAGCACGCATGAGCGGATTGGCTTCCAGGGGCATGACCGTTTTCTGGTCGGCGAAATAGATCTCGAACTGGTTGTGCCAATCCTGGAAACAGACGCTCCCCGTACGGCCCGCGGCCAGGTTTCTGACGGGCGGGTTGGCGAACAGCGTCTTGCCTTGTTCATCGACCACCAGCACGCCTTCCTTCATGCTCTCGAATATGGTCTCCATGAGGCCGAGACGGGCACTGAGCCTCTCCGCCTCCCGCTCCAGCGGGCCACTGTTCCCTTGAGTGCCCCGCGGCTGATGACGCGAAAGCGCCGTGTGAATGTTCAGGTGTAGCTGTCGCGGGTCAAAGGGCTTCAGAACGTGACCCGAGATGGTCACGCCCGGCTCCCGCGCGAAAATCTTCCCCTCAACGTCCTCCGTCAGACACACCACCGGAACGTCGCACCAGCCTTCAAGCCGTTCGGAGATGAGAAGGCCGTCTACTTCCCCCTTCGAGTCGAGATCAACCAGCGCCAGGTCCGGCTTGAGTTCGGCGACGTCGGTGCCCTCCCAAGTGAGTGGAACAGTCGCGCACACGGTGTATCCCATTTCTCTCAGGTGCCGCTCCAAAAGCGCACCTTCGGGATTGTCGTCGCCGAAGACAAGGATACGGGCGTTCCTCGACGTGTTCCGTTCGACCGCTTGCCGCTCCATTGGCCAACCTCCCGAAAAGGCGGCTACTCCGCCCGGTGAGGCTCCGTGACGAATACGGCGATGTTCGCCGTTCCCAGCGCCAGCACGCAGGCAAGCGCCTGCCATGCGATGCCGTAGGAACCCGTCGTATCGACAATATACCCGAACGTGGGGGTACCCACCACGGTTCCCAGTGCGTTGATCGTGATCATGAGACCCAGTGCCATCCCTGTCCGAGACTGCCCCGCGATCTCGCTGATGAGGGAATAGGAGACACCTTGGTAGCCGATCATGCTGAACCCGCCGAGAAAGGTCAACGGCACGAGGACAGACGGCGGGACCCCCTCGTCGAGCGCGCTCAACCCCGCGCACAGGACCACGGAGATGACGCCGATGAGCACCAGCACGACCTTGCGCCTGCCGCCGTAGAGGCGATCGCTCACCGTGCCCCAGCCCACCCGGCCGAGCACGGCTCCGCCCTGGGTGATGGACAACCACTGGCTGGCGTGGACGGTCGAGAACGCGAGCCGCTCCTTGAGGAACAAGGGCAGGTAGGTCAGCAGCGACATCTGGCCGATGAGCAGCAGCGCCGTGCCGCAGCTCACGGCCAGCAGGCTTCGGAGGGGCAGCGGCGGACTCGCGGCCGCGCCGGTTCGGACGCTGTTCGTTCGATCCGCATCGTCGGGCTCGCGCCAGAGGAACCAGAAAGCCACGCCGAAGAGCACGTTCACCACTCCCATCCCGGCCAGGGCCGCGCGCCAGCCGAAAGCCGCGGCCAGGGGCGCGCCCACCAGCGCGGTGAGCACCCCGCCACCGGGGACGCCGGTCTGCTTGATGCCCATGGCCGTGGCGCGCTGGCGGTGGAACCACATCAACACACCCTTGGTGGAGGCGGGATTGAGGAAGCTGTAACCCAGGCCGGTGAGCAGGAAGCACGCGAACGCCCAGCCGAAGGACTCGGTCGAGGAGGCGAACAGGACCGCCGTGCCGGCGAACACGTGGCCGATGAAGGAGGCCCGGCGCACGCCGAGGCGGTCGCTCAACCAGCCGGCGGTGAAAGAAAAGCCCGCCATGCCGATGTAGAAGGCGGTGAAGAAGAGTCCCACCTGGGCGCGGGTCAGACCCAGCTCGTCCTGGTAGAACGGCGCGAAGGTGTTGATGCCGTATTGCGCCGACGCCCCGATGACGTGGGTGACGGTGACCAGGGTGAGGATGAACAGGGAGTGAGTCATCGGCTTCCGGCGGCAACACAACGATGCCGGACGGAGATGTGGTCGGACTAGGCCAGGATCCCGGCGGCGGCCCGCAACGCCAGGAGATAGCTCCGGGCCCCGAAGCCCGCGATCTGCCCGACCGCGACATCGGCGATGAGCGACGTGTGCCGGAACGCTTCGCGCTTGTAGATGTTGGAGAGGTGCACCTCGATCACCGGCAATCCGCACGCGGCCAGGGCGTCACGCAGCGCGATGCTCGTATGCGTGTACGCGCCGGCATTGATGATCACCGCGCCGAAGGCCGCGGCGCCGGCCTGTTGCACCCAGGTGACCAGTTCGCCCTCGTGGTTGGACTGTCGAGACTCCACGGCGACATCCAGTTCCGCGGCCAGGGAGGCCACTCGGGCGTCGATGTCCGCCAGTGTGTCGCGGCCGTAGATCTCCGGCTCCCGCGACCCGAGCAGGTTCAGGTTGGGTCCGTGGAGGACCAGGATCTTGGTATCGGACATGGCCGTGAACTCCCGAAGCTGGCGCGAGTGACTATTGGTGACGCAACACGAGTATCCCGAGCGGACGGCCGGGCGAGGATCAAAGGCCGGCGGCCAGCTCCCTGACGATCTCATCCGGGGAAAACCACTGGAAGCGCGTCCCGCCGATGCCGTCGCACAAGACGAACTTGATCTTGCCCGCGTGGGACTTCTTGTCGAGCGCCATGCCGGCGATGAGGTCGTCCAGGGCGATGTCGTCCGGGATGCGCCAAGGCAGGCCCGCCCCGCGCACCAGCGCCTCGATGCGCCGCAGCTCGGCGGCGCTGCACAGGCCCTGTCCCGCGGACAACGCCGCCGCCTGGATCATGCCGACGGCCACGGCCTCGCCGTGAAGAAAGCGCTCGTACCCGGTAAAGGCCTCCAGCGCGTGGCCGATGGTGTGGCCGAAGTTCAGGATGGCGCGGCGGTCGGTCTCGCGCTCGTCCTGCTCCACCACCGCGGCCTTGATGCGGCATGACGCCGCCACCGCGTGTTCGACGGCGTTCGCGTCGATCCGCAGCAGCGCGTCCATCTCCCGTTCCAGGAAAGCGAAGAACGCCGCGTCCTCGATGATGCCGTGCTTGATGACCTCGGCGAGGCCCGCGGCGTACTCCCGCCGCGGCAGCGTGCGCAGGGTGTCCAGGTCGATGACCACCAGGCGCGGCTGGTGAAAGGCGCCGATGAGGTTCTTGCCCTGCTCGTGGTTGACCGCGGTCTTGCCGCCCACGCTGGCGTCCACCTGCGCCAGCAACGTCGTGGGGATCTGCACGTAGCCGATGCCGCGCAGGAACGTGGCCGCGGCGAACCCGGTGACGTCGCCGATGACCCCGCCGCCCAGGGCGATGAGAGTGGCGCTCCGGTCGAAACGGTGCTCCACCAGGGCATCGTAGATCAATCCCAGGGACGCCGTGTTCTTGTGCCCCTCGCCTTCCGGAATCAGCACCGTCGCGGTTTCGTAGCCCGCGTTCTCCAGAGATTCCCGGACCTGGTCCCCGTAGAGCCCGGCCACCGGCGGGTTGGACACGATGCCCACGCGGCCGTTGATGCCGCGAGCCTTCATGATCTCGCCCACGCGGGAAAGGAGTCCTGTGCCCAGCTCGATGGGATAGGAGCGCTCTCCCAGGTTGACGGTTACGGTCTGCATAGCTGTTGCCGGATGCGTTGCACCACCTGCTCGACGGTCAGGTCGTCGGTGTCCACCACGAGGTGCGCCTGGGCATAGATGCTCTCCCGTTGCGCCGAGAGCTCCTCGATCCGCTTGAGCTTCATCGCTTCGGCCTGTTCCGCGGAGGTGGCCCGGGCGCCGGCGGCGTCGCCCTGGGGCGGCGCGCCGCCTCCCTGCAGCAGCGGCCGGTCTCCGCTTCCCCTTGTCCTGTCCAGCACGGTCAGGGGCGAAACCCTGAGCCAGACGAGCAGGCTGCGATCCTTGAGCCGTGCCCGGCTGTCCGGATCCACCACCGCGCCCCCACCCAGGGCGATGACCTGTCCCGCGCCGTCCAGCACCTCTCCGAGGGCAGCCTTCTCGCGCTCCCGGAAATAAGCCTCTCCACGACGGGCAAAGATCTCACGGACGCGGGTGCCTTCGCCTGCCTCGATGACCGCGTCCAGATCCACGAACGGCCACTCCAGGCATCGCGCCAAGCTTCGGCCCACGACGGTCTTGCCCGCGGCCATGAAACCCGTCAGGGCGATGTTCGCGTGCTCCTTCGTCATGTCCGGCGTGTCCCGGCGCGACGGTACCGCGGTACCCGGAGCTCAGAGGCTCTTGATCTGGTCAAGGTAGCCGTCGTAGTTGCGGGTGATTTCCGCCAGCGAGTCCCCGCCGAACTTCTCCAGGAACGCCCGCGCCAGCTCGAAGGAGACGATGGCCTCGCCGATGACGGCGGCCGCGGGCGCGGAGCACACGTCCGAGCGTTCCACCGACGCATCCTCGGGCTGCTTGGTGTCGAGGTTCACCGACTGGAGCGGGCTCATGAGGGTGGAAATGGGCTTCATCGCTACCCGCACGACCAAGGGGGCGCCGGTGGTCATGCCGCCTTCGAGTCCGCCCGCGTTGTTGCTGCCGCGATAGAAGTTGGTGGGCTGCATGCGCGGCTTCGCGTCCGAGATCATGTGCTGCGGGTCGAAGAATATCTCGTCGTGCACTTCCGACCCGCGCCGCCGCGCGATGTCGAAGCCGCGGCCGATCTCCACGCCCTTCATGGCCTGGATGCTCATGAGACTCTGGGCGAGCCGGCCGTCGAGCTTGCGGTCCCAGTGGACGTGGCTTCCCAGACCCGGAGGCACGCCGGTGGCGACCACCTCGAAGACACCGCCCAAGGTGTCGCCTTCCTTCTTGCACTGGTCGATGAGCTCGATGGCCTTCTTCTCGGCCTCGGGGTCCGCCATGCGCACCGGCGAGTTCTCCGCCAGCTCGAAGATCTCGTCGTAGCTCTTCCCCTCGATGTCGGCCTCGATGCCGCCGAGGGAACGAAGGTAACCCCGCACCTGCACGGAGAAGGGCTCGACGAGCTGCCTGCAGAAGGAGCCCACCGCCACCCGCGACACGGTCTCCCGGGCGCTGGCGCGCTCCAGGATGTTGCGGATGTCGGAATGGCCGTACTTGAGGACGCCGGTCAGGTCCGCGTGGCCCGGGCGCGGCTTCTTGACCGCAATGGCCTGTCCCTCATCCTCCGCGTACGGGGACATCTTTTTGGTCCAGTTCTTCCAGTCGCGGTTGTCGATGCCGAAGGTGACGGGCGAGCCCAGGGTCTTCCCCCAGCGGAGGCCCGAGCGCACCTGCACCTCGTCCTTTTCGATCAGCATGCGGCCGCCCCGGCCGTAGCCCTGTTGACGCCGCCAGAGATCGTGGTTGACCTTCTCGATATCGATGTCGAATCCCGCCGGCACCCCCTCGATGATGGTGGTGAGGCACGGGCCGTGGGACTCGCCGGCAGTGAAATAACGCAACATGCCTGGAATCTTAGCCGAAATGCTTGGCTCCGGCCAGCGCGCACGGACTTTACGAACCGTCATTCCCGCGGAACAGGCTGTGTCAAACGTTGTCCGGACAAGAATTGGCGCCAACCCCCCGGAGTCGTCATTCCCGCGGAAGCGGGAATCCAGGGGTGGAGAGGGGCGTATGGGAAGCGGGAATCCAGGGGGGGTCAGGGCAGATAGCGGACGGCTCAGCGCCGTGCGGCGGTTTCGAGCCGCACCAGGGCGCGTTGCAGCGCCGCGCGGGCGGCGGACAGCGCCTCTTCGTCGGTGGCGTCGGTCTCCTCGAGGGCGGTCTCGGCGCGGGCACGGGCGGTCTCGGCCCGGGCGGTGTCGATCTCGTCGGGGAACTCGGCCGCGTCGGCCAGCACCGTGACCACGTTCTCGAGCACCTCGGCGTAGCCCCCGGCCAGGGTGACCACCGTGGTGGAGCCACCCTGCTTGTAGCTGAGCCGGCCGATGTCCAGCGTGGTCATGAGCGCCGCGTGGTCCGGCAGGATACCGAGCTGGCCGAGGGGGCCGGGCGCGGTCAACTCGTCCACCCGCTCTTCCAGCACCAAGCGCACGGGCGTGACCACCCTGAGTGAGATGTCGCCGGCCATGATCTACTCGCTCGCGAGCCTGCGCCCCTTCTCGATGGCGCTTTCCATGGTGCCCACCATGTAGAAGGCCTGCTCGGGCAGGTCGTCGTGCTCGCCGGCGACGATGGCCTTGAAGCCCTCGATGGTGTCCTTGAGCTCGACGTACACGCCCGGGGTGCCCGTGAACACCTCGGCCACGTGGAAGGGCTGCGACAGGAAACGCTGCACCTTCCGCGCCCGGGACACCGTGAGCTTGTCCTCCTCGGACAACTCGTCCATGCCCAGGATCGCGATGATGTCCTGCAGATCCTTGTAGCGCTGGAGAATGGCCTGCACCTGCCGCGCCACGTCGTAGTGTTCGTCGCCCACCACACGGGGGTCGAGAATGCGCGAGGTGGAGTCCAGCGGATCCACGGCCGGGTAGATGCCCAGCTCGGCGATCTGCCGCGACAGCACCGTGGTGGCGTCCAGGTGGGAGAAGGTGGTGGCCGGCGCCGGGTCGGTGAGGTCGTCGGCGGGCACGTAGATGGCCTGCACCGACGTGATCGAGCCCTTGCGCGTGGAGGTGATGCGTTCCTGCAGCTCACCCAGGTCGGTGGCAAGGGTAGGCTGGTAACCCACGGCGGCCGGCATGCGACCCAGCAGCGTGGAGACCTCCGAGTTGGCCTGGGTGAAACGGAAGATGTTGTCGATGAAGAGCAGGACGTCCCGGCCCTCTTCGTCCCGGAAGTGCTCGGCCATGGTCAGGGCCGACAGCGCCACGCGCGCGCGGGCGCCGGGCGGTTCGTTCATCTGCCCGTACACGAGCGTGGTCTTGTCGATGACGCCGGACTCCTTCATCTCAAGCCAGAGGTCGTTTCCTTCACGGGTGCGCTCGCCCACGCCGCCGAACACGGAGTAGCCGCCGTGTTTCATGGCCAGGTTGTTGATGAGCTCCATGAGGATGACGGTCTTGCCGACGCCGGCGCCGCCGAACAGGCCGACCTTGCCGCCGCGGGCGTAGGGTGCCAGCAGGTCCACGACCTTGATGCCGGTCTCGAACGCCTGGACCTGGGTCACCTGGTCCTCGAAGGGCGGCGCGTCCCGATGGATGGGAGACCGCTTTTCCGCCTCCACCGGCGGGCCTTCGTCCACGGGCTCGCCGACGACGTTCAGGATGCGTCCCAGGGTCTTCTCGCCCACGGGTACGCTGATGCCGGCCCCCGTATCCATGGCGTCCATGCCGCGCACGAGCCCCTCGGTGGCGTCCATGGCGATGCAACGGACCGTGTTCTCGCCCAGATGCTGGGCCACTTCCAGAACGAGGTTCCACTCGCGTTCGTCGATGGCCGGGTTGCTGAGCTTGATGGCGTTGTAGATCGGCGGCAGTTGGCCGTCGGAGAACGCGACGTCGACGACCGCGCCCAGCACCTGCGTGATCTTGCCCATTCTCACGGCCGGCACTTCCGCCGGGGTCTCGGTTTTCATCGTTTTCCCTGCCTCACGGCCACGCTTGCGCGGAGACCGTCCCTTCGTGACAGCCATGGCTGCTCCTCATTCTTGATTGTCGGCTCGGTCAAAGGCAGACCTTTCGCCGTTGCCTTAGTGCCCCGTGGCCCGTGTTCTTCGTTCACGGGAGTCACGTGCGCGGGGTCGAAACCCGTCTCCACACGTCAGCCCAGCGCCTCTGCCGTTGAAACCACTTCCAGCAGCTCCGTGGTAATGGCCGCCTGCCGCGCCCGGTTCATCTGGAGCGTCAGGAGGCTGATCAGGTCGGAAGCGTTGCTGGTGGCGGACTCCATGGCGGTCATGCGGGCGCCGTGTTCGCCCGCGACGGCCTCGAGCAGGGCCTGGTAGATCTGCACCTCCACGCTCTTGGGCAGCAGGTTGGAGAGCAGGTCGCCGATGCCCGGCTCGAGCAGGTACTCGGTCAGGTGCTGGTCCTCGTCGACCTTGGCGGGCGCCACGGGGAGGAGACGGGCCACGGTCGGCTTCTGCGACAGGGCCGAGTGGAACTCGCTGTACAGGATGTACGCGCCGTCCGACTCGCCCCGCAGGTAGCGGCCGATGAAGCGGCCGGCCGCGGCCGCCGCGATCTCCTCCGGCGGCGCATTCCACGTCACCGGGGAGTCGTCCATGGGGCTCCTGCCGCGACGGCGGTAGAAGTCCGCGCCCTTGCGCCCGACGAACCTGAACGACACTTCCTGCTCCGGATGATCCTGGAGAAAGTTCTGCGCCAGGCGGAAAAGGTTGCTGTTGTAGCCGCCGCACAGGCCGCGATCGGTGGTGACGAAGACCGCGTCGATACGCTTCTCCTCGCGCGCGACCAGCAGCGGATGACTGTCCTCGGCGACCCGCGCGGACAGGTTGGCCAGGAGTTCCCGCATCTTCTCGGCGTACGGGCGCGACTCCACCGCGGCGTCGTGCGCCCGGCGCAGCTTGGCCGCCGCCACCATCTTCATCGCCTTGGTGATCTGCTGCGTGTTGCGGACCGAGGCGATGCGTTTTCTTATGTCCTTGAGGGAGGGCACTTACGCTTCGAACCGTTGGTTGAATTCCTGCAACGCCTTCTCGACCCGCGCCTTGACGTCGTCGTCGATCTGGCCCTTCTCGACGATGGCCGGCAACAGGTCCGGGTGTTTCGACTCCACGAACTCGAACAACTCGCTCTGGTATCGTTGCAGGTTCTCGGGAGCGACCTGGTCGACGAAGCCGTTGGTGCCGGCGTAGATGATGAGCACCTGCCGCTCCACCGGCATGGGCTCGTACTGCCCCTGCTTGAGGATCTCCACGAGCCGGCTGCCGCGGGCGATCTGCCGCTGGGTGGCGGCGTCAAGGTCCGAGCCGAACTGCGCGAACGCGGCCATTTCACGGTACTGGGCCAAGTCCAGCCGCAGCCCGCCGGCGACCTGTTTCATGGCGCGGATCTGTGCGTTGCCGCCGACACGGGAAACCGAGAGGCCGACGTTGATGGCCGGACGGACGCCCGAGTAGAAGAGGTCGGTCTCAAGGTAGATCTGGCCGTCGGTGATGGAGATGACGTTGGTGGGGACGTAAGCGGAGACGTCACCCGCCTGGGTCTCGATGATCGGCAGGGCCGTCAGCGAACCACCGCCCAGATCGTCGCTCAACTTGGCCGCGCGCTCCAGCAGCCGGGAGTGCAGGTAGAAGACATCGCCGGGGAAGGCCTCGCGTCCCGGCGGCCGGCGCAACAGCAGGGAGAGCTGCCGGTAGGCCACGGAGTGCTTGGAAAGGTCGTCGTAGATGGCTAGCGCGTGCTGGCCGTTGTCGCGGAAGTACTCGCCCATGGTGCAGCCGCTGTAGGGCGCGATGTACTGCAGCGGCGCGGACTCGGAGGCCGTGGCCGCCACCACGATGGTGTAATCCATGGCGCCGGCGCGCCGAAGCTCGTCCACCACAAGCGCGACCGTGGAACGCTTCTGGCCGATGGCCACGTAGATACAGGTGACGTCGCCGCCCTTCTGGTTGATGATGGTGTCGAGGCACACCGCGGTCTTGCCGGTCTGCCGGTCGCCGATGATCAGCTCACGCTGGCCCCGGCCGATGGGGATCATCGAATCGATGGCCTTGAGGCCCGTCTGCAGCGGCTGCGTGACCGGCTGGCGCGCGACGATGCCCGGCGCCTTGATCTCGACCCGGCGCCGTTGATCGGTCTCGATGGGTCCGCGTCCATCAAGGGGCTCGCCGAGCGGAGAGACCACCCGGCCGCGCAGGGCGTCACCCACGGGCACCTCGACGATGCGGCCCGTGCGGCTGACCCGGTCGCCTTCCTTGATCAGGTGCGAGTCCCCGAACAGCGCGGCGCCGACGTTGTCCTCCTCGAGGTTCAACGCCATGCCGTACACGTCGTTGGGAAACTCCAGCAACTCGCCCGCCGCCGCGTTGTCCAGACCGTAGATACGCGCGATGCCGTCGCCGGTGGACAGCACCGTGCCCACTTCCTCGACCTTGACGGCCTTGTCGTAGTCTTCGATCTGTTTCTTGATGATGCTGGTTATCTCGGCGGTGCCGATTTCCATGGCTGGCTCCCTTGGACTGTTTAGTAGGTCCTCTCGATGTTCTGCCTGAGGCTGTGAAGCTGGGTGCGCACGCTCCCGTCATAGACCTTGCCGCCTACCTCGACGATGATGCCGCCGAGTATGGACAGATCCAGTTCCTCGGTGAGGACGGCGGTCTTGCCGGTCATGCCACTCACCACGGACCCGAGGCTCTCGCGCTGCTCGTCGGCCAGGGGCTGGGAGACGAGGACCTTGGCGTTGACGCGTCCGCGCGCCTCGTCCAGCAGGCTGTGGTAATGGCTCGCTATGGACGCAAGCCCGTCCATCCGTTCCCGCGTCAACAGCAGCAAGACGAAGTGGGTGGTCAGATCGGACAGTCCCATCCGTCCGGCCAGTTCGGCGACGATCTGCTTGCGTCGCTCCACGTCGAAGGCGGGGTTGCCCAGCACATGCCTGAGTTCGGGGTGCGCGTACACCTTGAGAAATCCGTCGATTTCCGCTGCGACGGCTTCCTCCCGGCCGGCGGCGAGCTCGAAGATCGCCCTGGCATAGCGGCGGCTGATCTTTCCTGCAGTCATCGGTTATAGACTTGGTGTGGTGTCCTCTCGGCTGTCCGCGGAGCGACTCCGTTGCGCCGCGGCATCGCGGCGGGTTTCCCGGCTCGGCGTCAAAGCTCCTGGATCTGCTCGGAGAAGCTTTGCACCATGCGATCCTGGTCGGCGGCGGCCATGTGCTGCCGGAGCAGCCGTATCGCGGCTGCCTCGGCCTGGGAGGCCATCTCGGCGCGGATCTGCTGGCGCGCCATCTTGACCTCCTGCTCCGCCAGAAAGTCCGCGTCGGCCATCAGCTTGGCGGAGGACTCCTCGGCTTCGGCCACGATCCGTGCACGTTCGCGCTCGCCCTCGGCCCTCAGCCCAGCCCGTATCCGATCGCACTCCTCGTCGAGAACCTTCAATAATTCCTGATAGCTCCGAACGTATCCGTCGGCCTCTGCCTTGGCCTTCTGGGCCGTATCCACCGCGGCGATCATGCCTTCGCGCCGCTGCTTGAGATGGTCTCTGATGATCGGAAGGCCGAAGCGCTTGACCAGATACGCGAAGATCAGGAAGTTGATCAGCGGGAAGATGAGTTCGGTAATGGACGGCACATGGGCCTCGCCGCCGGTCGCGGCCCACGCCACGGACACGAACATTTCGCTTACGACGGTCATGACAGCCTCCGCCCCAGCACCTTCTCCGCCATCTCTTCCGCTAGCGCCTCGGCGTTGCTCGCAGCGACCACGCGCGCCGCGTCCATCTCCTTGCGAACTTCTTCGCGAATCTCCTGGATCTTTTGCGTCGCCGCGTCACGCCCCTGTGACAGGATGACGTTGCGTGCCCTGAGCGCTTCTTCCCGGATCTCGCCCTTGATGGCTTCCCCTTCCGCCCGCGCCTTGGCGATGGCGGCGTCGTACTGTTCCTGCAGCGCCTTGCCTTCGTCGGACAAGGTACGCGCCTCCGCGTGCGCGCCCTCCGTCCGGCGCTCCCGCTCCGCCATCAGACGCCCCACCGGCCCGAAGAGCACGCGGCGCAGAATGCTCCACAGGATCAGGAACAGGACGATTTGGACCACCAAGGAAAAGTCTACGCTGATCATGCTACGCGTTGGGTTGCTGAAAACACCGGACGCGGACCAACAGCCCGGGCCGTCCGGAGTTCTGAGATGGCGTGAACCGAATGCCGTCAGGCGGCGTGTCGTTCCCTTTCCACGTTGGCCGGTAGCGTCTCGCCGTGACCACGGCCCGAAGCCCCCGGCAAAGGAAAAGCCCCGATAATCCCACTAGTTACACGAAACACGGCCCAAACGGACCGTGCTTGATGGATCGGCGCGTGCAGCCGGAGGGAGGCGAACCTCATTCAACTGCCTGCCACGGCAGTGGTCTATAACATCCGAGCCTGACCTTGTCAAAGCGTGGACCGCATGACCCGGTTTCTCACTAGCCCTTGCCCATCACCATGTCCGTGATCCGTCCCAGGTCGTCCTGCGAGTAGTACTCGATCTCCAGCTTGCCCTTGCCGTCGCGCGCGCGGTGCATGAGCCGGACACGGGTGCCGAGGCGGCGCTGCAGGGTTTCGACCAGATTTGCGAGGTCGGGGTCCAGTCGATGCTCGGTCTTGGGGCGTTTTTCACTCTTGAGCCGCTTCACCAAGGCTTCGGTCTCGCGCGTGGACAGGTCCTTGGCCATGACTTCACGCACCGCTGCCGCGAGCATGGCGCGGTTTTCCAGGGCGAGGAGCGCACGGGCCTGGCCGGCGGGCAACTCACCGCGGGCCACGTGTTGCTTGATGTCGTCGGGCAGCGACAGAAGTCGCAGCGAATTCGCCACCGCGGAACGACTCCTGCCGACCTTTCCGGCGACCTGTTCCTGGGTCAGGTTGAACTGTTCCTGCAACTCGGCGAAAGCGGCGGCTTCCTCGATGGGATTCAGGTCCTCGCGCTGAAGGTTCTCGATCAACGCCAGGAGGAGGGTGTTCGGATCTACGGTTTCATGAATGATTACAGGTACTTCCGGGAGTCCCAAGCGCTGGGCCGCGCGCAGGCGGCGTTCGCCGGCGATGAGCTCGTAGCCGTTGGAGCTCGTGCGCACGACGAGGGGTTGCAGGATGCCGCTGTCCTCGATGGATCTTGCCAGCTCGTCGATCCTGGCCTCGTCGAAGATCCGCCTGGGTTGATTCGGATTGGGGATGATCAAGGAGGGATGCACCGTCATCGGCCCAGGCTCCGGGGCGGATTCCCGGACCGTCGGGGTGCTCTTCGGCAGCAGGGCGTCAAGACCCCGGCCCAGTCTAGGCTTCTGCATGCGTGGACTCCTTCCGACGATCCATTACTTCGGCCGCAAGGCCCAGGTAACCCTGTGCCCCCTTGGACCGGGGGTCGTACAGCAGGGCGGGCCTGCCGTGGCTTGGACTCTCGCTCAGGCGGACGTTCCGGGGGATGATGGTCTGAAACAACTGTTCAGGAAAATGGTCGCGGACATCCGCCGCTACCTGCGCCGATAGATTGCTGCGGGCGTCGTACATGCAGAGAACGATCCCCTCAAGCTGCAACTTCGGATTGTACGCGTCCTGGATACGCTTCATCGTATCAAGAATGGCGCTGAGGCCTTCCAGGGCATAGTACTCGCACTGAAGCGGCACCAACAGGGAGTCCGCCGCGACCAAGGCGTTGAGGGTGAGCAAACCCAGGGAAGGGGGACAATCCAGCAGAATGTAATCGAACCGGTTTTTTACTGTCTCCAGGGCGTCCCGGAGCCGGCCGAAACGGTCTTCCATGTCCATCAACTGCAACTCGGCGCTCACCAAGTCACGGTCGGCCGGCAAGAGGAACAAAAGGGGCAGTTCCGTTGCGCATAGCGCCTCGGTGGCGAAGCAGTCCTCGATCATCACGTCGTAGATGCTCTTGTTGAGAGCCCCGCGGTCGACCCCGAACCCCGTGGTGGTGTTCCCTTGGGGATCCATGTCCACCAAAAGGGTGCGTTTGGTCGCGACCGCCAGGGAGGCGCCAAGATTCACGGCCGTGGTGGTCTTACCGACCCCGCCCTTCTGATTGGCTATGGCGATTATCCTGCTCAAAACTCTTTAATATTCAATGGGTTAAGAGATTTCCGGGTACTCCGGGAATGTAACACGCCAAGACTTCGAAAGGAAGTGTAGCGCATGTTTCACGTGAAACAATGACCTCGGGACGAAGCGAAAGAGAGTGCGTCTCCCCTACACCTTCTTGAAGGTAAGCACGGTCCTTTGCTCGCTCCCGAATGGGAGAGAGAATCGAACGGTCCGGCCTTCGTCGAATCCATGGCGGGAAAGGAAGCCGCGAAGGTCATCCAAGACGGAGGGGCCCTTGGGGCCTTGCATGAGAACGCCCGTACCGTTCGGACCGAGAAGTCGGCCGCTTGCCTTTACGAAGCCGGGGATATCGGAGAACCCGCGGGTGACGGTTTCCATTATCGGGGGCAGGCCTTCGGTAGGCAGGTCCTCGGCACGACTCTCGATGACGTGGGCATTCGTCAAGTCGAGTTCCCGAATAACGTGTCGCAGAAAATTCGCACGTTTGCGGCGCGGTTCGACCAGATATACCGGCTTCTCCGGTGAAACAAGCTTGATGGGGATCCCCGGGAAACCCGCTCCGCTGCCGATGTCCACGATTGCGTCGGTATGACTCAAGAGCGGCACGACCGCGAGGGAGTCAAGGAAATGCAGTCGAATGACCAGCGGGTCTTCACGAATCGCGGTGAGGTTGAGTCGGGCGCCCCATACGGACAGTAGAGATCGATAGCTGGCGAAGCCGGCGACCTGTTGAGTTGACAACGCCAGATCGAAGGATCTCGCGCCGTCGATCAAGAGTTGCTCTGCGCTGGAGAGTTCTTTGCAGGGCACCGGTCACCACACCTGGTTGCAGGCACCGTGGAGAGGTCTCGTGTCTTGCCGCCACGAAGAAGCTTGTGGCGCAAGACACGAGGCCTCCCCTCAACCGGCCTTCAACTTGTAGAGATACAGCGAAAGCACCGAGATGGCGGCCGGGGTGACCCCCGCGATCCTGTAGGCTTGGCCGAGAGAGCGTGGCCGTACGTGTGTGAGCTTTTCCTTGATCTCGCGCGACAACCCGTCGATGGTTGCGTAATTGAGGTCCACCGGAAGGGCCACGTTCTCCAGCTTCTGAAACCGCTTCAATCCCTGTGCCTGGCGATCCACGTAACCACTGTATTTTGTTGACACTTCCACCTGCAGGGCCACATCGGATGGCACCTCCGTCACATCGGCGTCGAAGGCCTGCAGGTCCGCGAACGTAATCTCCGGACGACGGAGGAGTTGCGCCAACGGCGTGATGTTGCGAATGGGCGCCGTTCCCAGGCTCTTGAGTTGTTCCTGGACGGCTGGCGACGGATTGACGCGGATGGTTTCCAGTTTCCCGGTCCACTCCGCGATCTGTTGCTGCTTTCGGACCGTGCGATCGTGGGCCGTTGGAGTGGCCAATCCGATGCGAGAGCCCAAGTCGGTAAGCCGAAGGTCCGCGTTGTCCTCCCGAAGCAGGAGCCGGTATTCGGCCCTGGAAGTGAACATCCGGTAGGGCTCCCCGTCCGTCCCCTTGGTGACCAAGTCGTCGATCAGGACGCCGATATACGCCTGGTCACGGGAAAGAATGAGCGGCTCTTCGCCCCTGAGGCTGAGACACGCATTGATGGCCGCCATAAGGCCTTGACTGGCGGCCTCCTCATATCCGGTGGTTCCGTTGATCTGCCCGGCCAGGTACAGACCGCCAATGGCCTTCGTCTCCAGACTCGGCTTCAGTTGAGTGGGCTCCACGTAGTCGTACTCGATAGCGTAGCCCGGCCGCATGATCTCCGCGTTTTCAAGACCTTGGATGCTGTGCACCATTTCCACCTGGACGTCGAGCGGGAGGCTCGTGGAGATGCCGTTAGGATAGACCTCGACCGTGTCGTACCCCTCGGGTTCCAGGAAGATCTGGTGGCGCTGCTTGTCCGCGAAACGTACGACCTTGTCCTCGATGGAGGGACAATAGCGCGGTCCCCGGCTCTGAATCACCCCCGAGTACATGGGCGAACGGTGAATGGCCGCCCGAATGATGTCGTGTGTCGACGGGTTGGTGTAGGTAACGTGGCAGGGGACCTGCTTCTGCTCGATCCGCGCCGTGCCGAACGAAAACGGCACGGGGTTCTCGTCTCCATGCTGAATATGCAGCTTGGAGTAGTCGATGGAATCGGCGTGCAAACGTGGACAAGTGCCGGTTTTCAGGCGTCCCAGGCGCAAACCGAGCTCGCTCAAGGACTTGCTGAGTCCCTGCGCGGCGAAATCCCCGGCTCGACCCCCCGAATAGTTGCGGTCGCCGACGTGGATCAACCCCTGCAGGAAGGTTCCGGTGGTCAAGATCGTCCTCTTGCCTTCGAACACCTCTCCGATCTGGGTCTCCACGCCTACGACTTCGCCATCGCGGCATACCAGCCGTTCCACGCTGGCTTGTTTGAGGATGAGGTTCTCACACCGCTCTACTACCCGTTTCATCCGCTGGCGGTAGAGCGCCTTGTCCGCTTGGGCGCGGGATGCCCTGACCGCCGGCCCCTTCCTGGTGTTCAGCACGCGAAACTGGATGCCGGTCTCGTCGATGGCCCGGGCCATCTCGCCGCCAAGCGCATCGATTTCCTTGACCAAGTGGCCCTTTCCGATGCCTCCGATGGCCGGATTGCAGGACATCTGGCCGATATGGTCCAGGTTGAGCGTCAACATCAACGTGTCGAAACCCATGCGTGCGGCCGCCAACGCGGCTTCGATGCCTGCGTGCCCGGCGCCTACGACGATGACGTCATAGATTCTGCCGGCTCCTCCCAGCGATTGTTTCACGTGAAACATCCTTTGCTGAATGACTTGGGACGACACCGATTGTGACAAATTGTGTGTCCGACTTCCACGCTCTAACCATGGTGCCTGCGGAACTGTTCGGCGGCCCTCGACTTCGCTTCGCTCAGGCCGAACGGGGCCGTGGCACCTCATCGGCACTTGGTGCCGGAGCTCCCGCGCTACTTGCCGATGCAGAACTGCGAAAAAATACGGTCGAGGATGTCCTCATTGGTCACGGTACCGATGATCTCCTCAAGACTGTCCCGCGCCTCCTGCAGGTCCACGGCCACAATGTCGGGCGGAAGGCCCTGCTCGATGGCACGATGCACTTCCACAAGACTCTCCCTGGCCCGGTCCAGGGCCGCCTTGTGACGCACGTTCGTCACCACGATCTCCGGCTCCGCCGCCGAGTCCAGGAAACAGTCCCGCAGGGACTCTTTCAAATCGTCCAACCCCTGTCCCGTCAAAGCCGACACCGCCACCTGCCGCAGACCGGGGACACGGCCGGACACCGCCGTACGGTCGATGTGCTGCTCCAGGTCGCACTTGTTGACGACCACGAGGCCTGCCATTCCTCGCACCCGCTCCATCACGTCCATGTCTTCCGCGGCCAGCGCCGCCGACCCGTCGAGGACCAGCATGCATCCCTGGCTCTCGGCGAGCCGCTTCAACGTCACGTCGATGCCAATCTGCTCCACGCCCTCGGTCCTGTCCCGGATACCCGCCGTGTCCCACAGTACCACGGGCAAGCCGTTGAGGTTCACGGTCTCCTCGATGAAGTCACGTGTGGTCCCCGGCGTAGAGGTCACGATGGCTCGGTCAACCCCCAGCAGCGCGTTCAGCAGGCTCGACTTGCCGACGTTCGGCCGCCCCACGATGCACACCCGTACTCCCTCGCGGATCAAGCGGCCCCATTCGTAACTGTCGGCGAGGGAAGAAACCCTGGCGACGACCTCCGCGACCTTCCGGCCCAACGCCTCACGCTGCAGCAGCTCGATCTCTTCCTCCGGGAAGTCGATGGCCGCCTCCACCTGTACGAGCGTATCCACCAGTTCTTCGCGAAGAGACTGGACCTCCTGCGAAAGGCCGCCGTCCATCTGGCCCAGGGCGATCCCGGCGGCCTTGTCGGTACGTGACCGGATCAGATCCAGCACTGCCTCGGCCTGCGCCAAATCCAATCGACCATTCAAGAACGCTCTCTTGGTAAATTCCCCTGGGTCCGCGTGCCGCGCTCCGCGCCCGAGCGCCAGACCGAGCACCTGCCGCACCACGTACGGACCCCCGTGGCAATGGATCTCGACGGTGTCCTCGCCGGTATAGCTCCTGGGCTCCCGCAGGAAGGCAAACATCACCTCGTCCACCACGGCGCCGTTGCCGGGGTCCCGCACCCTCCCGTGATACAGGCGGTGTGATTCCCAGTCGGCGTCCTTCCGCGCAAGGATTTCCCGTCCGATGCGCTCGGCATCCGGTCCGCTCAAGCGCACCATCGCCACTCCCCCTTCGCCAGGGGGCGTCGCCACCGCCGCGATGGTATCCGCCCGGTACATCAGGAACGCCTCCGCTCTCCGCTCGCCTGCAACATTATATCCTATCCGGCGGCATCGTGCGTCCGCTTCGCCGTCCCGCCGACGACACCGGCGCCGCGTATTCGCCTATCCTGGAATACTGTGTTAGATACACCACTTAACGCCATGGAACGGACCACCGACGACCTCCGAGTCGAAACCCTGCGCCCACTGGTGCCGCCAATGATCCTGGTAAACGAGGAGCTGCCGATTACCGACCAGGCGACGGCCACGGTGACCAAGGCGCGGCACCAGATCGATAACATCCTCAACGGACAGGATGGGCGACTGCTGGTGATCGCGGGTCCCTGTTCCATTCACGATACGGATGCGGCTCTCGAGTACGCCGGCCGTCTCAAACGGGAAGCCGACCGCCTCGCCGACGACCTCTACATCATCATGCGCGTCTACTTCGAAAAGCCGCGCACCACGGTCGGCTGGAAGGGGCTGATCAACGACCCCAACCTCGACGGAAAGTTTAATATAAACAAGGGATTAAGGGTTGCCCGGGGGCTCTTGCTGGAGCTCGCGAACATGGGTGTGCCGGCGGGTTCCGAGTTCCTCGACACCATCAGCCCGCAGTTCACCGCCGACCTCGTCTCTTGGGGCGCCATCGGCGCCCGGACCGCGGAAAGCCAGGTCCACCGCGAGCTGGCCTCGGGCCTGTCGATGCCGGTGGGTTTCAAGAACGGCACCGGCGGCTCGATCCAGATCGCCATCGACGGCGTCCGCGCCGCGTGCCACCCGCACCATTTCCTCGGCGTCACCGATCAGGGAATCGCCGCGATCATCTCCACGTCCGGAAACGCAAGCTGCCACGTCATCCTGCGCGGCTCCAATGCCGGACCCAACTACGACCGCGGCGTGATCGACAAGACCGCGGAAACCCTGCGCGCCGCCGATCTGCCAAACCGCGTCCTCGTCGACTGCAGCCACGGCAACAGCCAGAAGGATTATCGGCGCCAGCCCGAAGTATGCGCCGACGTGTGCGCCCAAGTCGCCGCGGGTTCCGACAATATCTGCGGCGTGATGATGGAAAGCCACCTCGTCGCCGGCCGTCAGGACATCAAGCCCGACACCCCTCTCACCTACGGCCAGAGCGTCACCGACGCCTGCATCGACTGGGAAACCACCGTCCCCATGCTCGAAGACCTCGCCCGCGCCGCGGCGGCGCGGCGCGCGTAGCATCGTCGAACAGTTCCCGTCTCCGCCGCGCGATCGTTCCCGAGGAGCTTACAGGGCCACCTCCCGGCCTTCTTCCGACGCCTCCGTGATGGCGTCGACGAGCCGGTGCAAGTCCACGGCCGTATTGAAATCGGGCTCGCAGCCGGTGCCGTTGCGGATGGCCTCCCCAAATCTCACGTACATTTCGCCAACGTTCTTGGGTTCCTTATCCGGGGTCTCCGCCGGCGCGGTGACGTACTCGCCCGGCACCTCCAGCTCCTCGAGGCCGGACCCGCCGGCCTTGGCTCCCTGAAGGCGCACCGCCAGGAGTTGCGGCGTGTTGCCGGAGGAGGCCACCAGCGTGCCCTCGCGACCGTAGATCTCCATGCGGTAGCCGGACACGCTCCAGGGTACGGCGGCCACGTAGACCGAGGCCACCGCGCCGTTGGCCAACCGCCCGCTCACCAGCACGTTGTCCGGGGCGTCGACGTCGACGTAGCGTTGCGTGTCGGTCTCGTACCACTGCCGCGCCTGGGTGCTCACCACGGCGGACACGGAGCTGAAATCGCCCACGATGAAGCGCAGCGCATCGATGGTATGGCCCCCCGGGATGTTCAAGGTGCTGGCGCCCAGGGATTTGTCCTTCTGCCAGGTCCGGTCCGAGGGCCGCTGCAGCACGCCGCCGCGCGCCACGCTTACGTGGCACGCCATGACCTCGCCCACGTAGCCGTTCGCCACCAGGTCCCTGGCATACCTGATCGAGGGGTTTGCCCTGGCCTGCAAGCCCACCATGTGCCGGAGCCCCTTGGCCTCGGCGAGATCGCGCATCTCCACGGCCTCCGCGCCGGTCTTTCCCAGAGGCCACTCCGTGAACACGTGCTTGCCGGCGTTGAGCGCGTCCATGGTCACGTGGTAGTGGTTCGGCACCACCAATACCACCGCTACCGCCTCGATATCGGGGCAGGCCAGCAGCTCGCGGTAGTCGTCGAACGCCATCCTCGCGCCGTACTTCGCGGCCGACGCCTCGGCGCTCTCCTTGCGCGTGGTGCATACGGCGGTCAACTCCACGTCCCGACTTGCCACGATGGCGGGAAGGTGGGCTCTGGGCCCCCATCCGCGGGTGGGGTTGGCGCCGATAATTCCCAGTCTGATCTTCTCTGCCATGGTCTGCCTTTCACCAAATAACAACCGCTTATAGTCGTAAGCCCATAGTCCAAGATCCGACCCTCAAGAATCCTGGTCTTCCAGCAAGGGTTTCAGACCCTCCCAATCCGTCACCGGCGCGGCGCAGGTGAAATTCCGGCACACATAGACCGTCGCCTTGCCGTCGATCTGCGACTTGCCCTCCAGCAGCGGGGAGATCTCCGCCAGGCGGGCGTCCGGGCTGACCCACCGGAGCGTCTTGTTGGGCAGGTAGCTGTCCTGCACCCGCCGCGCGATCGCGTGCGCATCCGGGTCGTCCTTTCCCGCCACCATGACGATCTCCGCCGGCATCGAAAGATGGAAGTCCAGCGCCGCGAGCATGTGGGCCAGGCCGAACGGCTCCTTGGCCATGGCGTCGTAGTGAAGACGCAGGACCTTCTCCGCGCGCTCCACCAGATCCTGCTCGCCGGTGTAGTGGTGGAGCCGCAGCAGCACCAGCGCCGCCACCGCGTTGCCCGACGGAATGGAACTGTCGAACCCGGGCTTGGTGCGGCTGATGAGCTGCTCGTGGGACTTGCCGGTATAGAAGAAGCCGCCGTTCTCCTCGTCCCAGAACTCCTCCACCATGGTGCGGGCCAGGGCCTTTGACCGGTCCAGCAACTCATCCTCGAAAGTCGCCTCGAACAGGTCCAGCAAGCCGGCGATGAGGAAGGCGTAGTCGTCGAGATAGCCCAGCAGCTTGGCCTGCCCGTCCTTGTAGGTGTGGAGCAGCAGGCCGTTTTCGAACATGCGCGTGAAGATGAAATCGACGGTCCTCGCGCCCGCTTCCCGGATCCGCGCGTCGCCGGTGACGGCATATCCCGCGGCAACGCCCGACAGCATCAGGCCGTTCCAGGAGGTGATGACCTTTTCGTCCCGGAAGGGCTTGACCCGCTTCTCCCGCTCCGCGAAAAGGCGCGCCCGGGATTCCGCCAGGACCGTTTCGATCTCTTGCTGGTCCTTGCCGAAGTACTTGGCCGCCTGCTCGACGGTGAGGATGGGGTGCAGGATGTTGTTGCCCTCGAAGTTGCCCAGATCCGTGACATCGTAGAACCGGCAGAAGATGTCGCCGTGCTCCTTGCCCAGGAGTTCCAGGACTTCCCTCCGGCCCCACACGAAGAACTTGCCTTCTTCCCCCTCGCTGTCCGCGTCCTGCGCCGAGTAGAACCCGCCCTCGGGCTGAATCATCTCCCGCAACACGTAGTCGAGCGTCTCCTCGACGATGCGCTTGAAAAACCCGTCCCCGGTGATCCGGTACGCCTCGGCATAGACCTGCGCGAGCTGGCCGTTGTCGTAGAGCATCTTCTCGAAGTGGGGCACGAGCCACTTGTCGTCCACGGAGTATCGGTGAAAGCCGCCGCCGAGCTGATCGTACATGCCCCCCTCGGCGACCTTCCGGAGCGTCTCGGTGATCATCTCCAGGTACCGCCCGTTTCCCGACAGCCGGTACGACCGCAGGAACAGGTTGTAGACCCCGGCGTTGGGGAACTTGGGCGCACGGCCGAAGCCGCCGTGGGCGGCGTCATAGGCGGACGTGAGGCCCTCGGCCCCGCGCGTCACCACCTCGACGCTCATCTCCTGACCGGTCTCGCTCAGCACGCTCATGCGATCCAGCGCGGTCACGATCTGGTCAACGTTCCGGGCCACGTCCTCGCGCTTGTTCCGGTATGCCTCCACCACCGCCTGAAGCACGCGCGGGAAGCCGGGCATGCCCTGCCGGTCCTCGGGCGGGTAGTAGGTGCCGCCGAAGAAGGGTTTCCCCTCGGGGGTGAGGAACACCGTCATGGGCCAGCCGCCTCGCCGCGTCAGCATCTGCACGGCGTTCATGTAGATCTCGTCCAGGTCGGGACGCTCCTCCCGGTCCACCTTGATGCTGACGAAGTTCTCGTTCATCAGCGCTGCGATGGCCGCGTTCTCGAACGACTCGTGCTCCATCACGTGGCACCAGTGGCAGGCCGAGTAGCCGATGCTCAGGAGGATCGGCCTGTCTTCCGCCCGCGCCTTGGCGAAAGCCTCCTCGCCCCAGGGGTACCAGTCCACCGGGTTGCCGGCGTGCTGCAGCAGATACGGGCTCGTCTCGTTGGCCAAGCGGTTCATCGACGGTTTCTCCCACGAATTAACCAGACACCACACTAGTATTTCCGGATCACCGCGATCACCACGCCGCGGATCTCCACGTCATCTTCCTCGGCCACGATGGGTTCCAGCCGTTCGTTGGCGGGACGCAGCAGCACTCTCCCGTCCTCGCGGAGCAACCGCTTGACCGTGGCCTCGCCCCGCACCACGGCCAACACCGTGTCGCCGTCGCCCGCGGCGGGGACGGACTGGACCAGGATCAGGTCCCCGTCCCGGATCTGTTCCTCGACCAGGGAATCGCCGCGCACGCGCAGGGCGAACGTGTCGGGGCTCCGCGCCAGCTCCGCCGGCACGCCCAGGGTGTCGTTCACCTCCACCGGCTCGAGGAGCACGCCCGCGGCCATGGTCAGCCTATCAGCCTTCGGCCTCCATGACACCCTTGGCCATTTCGACCATGCCGCGGGCCTTGACCGCGTTGGCGTCCTCGGGACCATGGAACTTTCCGAGGTAGGCCGCCACCTTGCGCAGCACCTCGTGATGCGCCTCGGCGCACGCACGGCGGGCATCGGGCGAAAGCTCCCAGAACTCCCTTTCGATGTTGCCCAGCCAACCCGGCAGATACTCCACCTCAATGTCCTTGCCGCTGTACAGATACCCCTCCAAGGAGCCCACTCTGGCCGCCAGGCCGTAGACCCGCTGGACGTCGGATGCATCCATGTTGTTCCTCCCTTCGGTGGAGTTTCCTTCGAACTTTCGAATATCCCGACCAAGTCTCGAGTCAGGGGGAGGCCACCTTGCGCGACCGCGCGCGTCCGTTGCGCTGGTATCGATCCACGGCCTTGTTATGCTCGCGCAGCGTGGCGGAAAAGTGGTGGCTGCCGTCGTTCTTCGACACGAAATACAGATAATCGACCGCCGCGGGAAACAGCGCCGCGTTGATCGCGGCCAGACCGGGGTTGGCGATGGGTCCCGGCGGCAAGCCGGAAATCCTGTAGGTGTTGTAGGGGCCGGGGGTCCGGAGGTCGCGGCGCGTCAGGTTGCCGTTGAAATTCGCCAGGCCGTAGATGACCGTGGGATCGCTCTGGAGCCGCATGCCCCGCTTCAGGCGGTTGTGGAAGACGGCCGACACCGTCGACCATTCGTCGTGAGGCCCGCCTTCCTTCTCGATGATGGAGGCCAGGGTGACCACTTGGTGACGCGTCATGCCGATGGCGCGCCCGCGCGCCTCCAACTCCGCGGTAAACCGGCGTTCGAAGGTCGCCAGCATCGTCCCGACGATCTGCTCCTCGGTGGTCACCGCGGGGAGCTTGTAAGTGGCGGGGAACAGGTAGCCCTCCACGCTGTCGCCCCCCAACGACTCGAGCAGCGCGGGGTCCTTCGCCGCGGCGACAAACTCCGCCGCCGACACCCGGCCCCGCCGCTCCAACAGGTCGGCGATCTGCCGGACCGTCAAGCCCTCGGGAATGGTCACCCTGTAGTGGACGCTCCCGCCGTCCACGAGTCGCGCCAATACCGACGCCGGGGACACGGTCCCCTCGAAGCGGTACAGGCCGGGATGGACCCTCTTGTCCACGCCACGGAGCTGCGCCCAGAGCACGAGCGGGCGCCACTGGGAAATCACTCCCTTGCCACTCAACTCCCGCGTGATGGCCGCGAACGAGTCGCCCTTGCGGATCTCGATTTCGGTTACCGACGGGTGTCCCTGGTACGGCGTCCACAGAAACGCGCACAGATAGCCCGCGCCGAAAAGGGCGACGAGCAGGACAACACCCGCGGCAAAAAGGAAGGGTCTGGTCAAGGAAAGACTCCGGCGGCGTCAGTTCTCGGTGACGTTCACCTTCATCCATCCTTCGATCTGCTTGAGGAAACCGGAGAACGGATCCTTTTTCGGCGAGTCCGCGAAGTAGGCCTTGTGCATGTAGTCGAGCGCACCGGAGAAGTACTCGAACTTCTCGGAGAGCTCCTGATAGAGGAGGAAGCCCGTACGGTAGAGCGACAGGTCCACCTCGGACACCTTCATGTAGGAGCGGCTGCCCTCCCGGATGTAATAGTCCAGGTAGCCTCCGTGCTCCACGTGGGAGCGGAACACGCCGCTCATGAACAAGGTGTAGTCGCCGAGGTACTTGCGGAAGCGCCGCTCCCGCATCAGCATGTTCTCGCCGGCGAAGGCGGGGTTCCCGTCCGGCAGCACCGACTGCTCGTCCGCCAGCATCTCCACCACGCTCTCCAGCCGTTGGTGCCTGCGCGCGCGCACGCGGAACAGGCGGTCACTGCGGGCGAACTCCGTCAGCACGTCGGCCACGTAGCCCGTCACCTCCGCGTCACGGATGCCCAGCTCGCCGAAGCACTGCCGGGTCATGTTGAGGAAAAATCCCTGAAGCCGGTCTTTCGAAAGCATCTTTTCCATGGCGTCACCGTGACCGGTAATGCCAACAGGAAACGCCGGGGATGTCAATCCCGAAGAATGTCGGCGCGCGGGCCGATGGCGCCGGTGCGTCGAACACGCCACCGGTGTGGGTGTCGGGTCCGTTCCCGTGGTAAGGAAGCGTCGGAAGGAGCCTTTCCGTGAAGATATGCAAAGCCCTCACCATCGCGGGGTCGGATTCCGGTGCCGGCGCCGGCCTTCAGGCCGACCTCAAGACGTTTGCCGCCCTGGGCGTGTACGGCACGTCCGTGGTCACGGCCATCACGGCCCAGAACACTACCGGCGTGACGCGGATTCTCGAAGCGCCGGCGGCGCTGGTCGCCGCCCAGATGGACGCCGTCCTGGAGGACATCGGCGCCGACGCGGTCAAGACCGGCATGCTCGCCAACGCCCGGATCATCCGCGCGGTGGCCGCCAAGGTCCGTGAACACCGTGTCGAACGCCTGGTGGTGGACCCGGTCATGGTGGCCAAGGGCGGACACCGGCTCCTCCGGGAAAACGCCGTCCAGGCACTGAAGACCCATCTCTTCCCGCTGGCCGCCGTGGTCACGCCGAACCTTCCCGAAGCCCAGGCGCTGACCGGTGTGGCCGGGACCGGCGCCAGGGCCATCCAGGACATGGCCCGCCGCATCGTCGACATGGGCGCGCGCAGCGTCGTGGTGAAGGGAGGTCATCGCCGGGGCGCGGCCACCGATGTCTTCCACGACGGGGCGGTGTTCCATGAGCTCTCCGCCCCACGGATACGGACGAAGAACACGCACGGCACCGGCTGCACCTATTCCGCGGCGCTGGCCTGCGCTCTCGCACGCGGCCAATCCGTGGAGACCGCGGTGGCCGAGGCCAAGGAGTTCATCACCCGGGCCATCGGCCATGCCTTCTCCATCGGCCGCGGACACAGCCCGGTCCATCATTTCCATGAGTACTGGAGCGGCGGCCACGCCCGTGGCCGGCAACGCCCACATTGAGCGGCCAGGGGCGAGGGCAGGGGGGTGCGGACCTTTACCGGAGCAGGTTCAGAACCGGGTCTACCAGGTAGGAATCGAAAGAATAGAGGCCCAGGCCGTAGGCGATCTGGCCGGCGGGCAGGGGGAATGAAAGAGCCTCCTCCAGGCCCATCTTGAAGAAGACGTACACGCCCAGACTGTACACCAGGCTGGTGCGCCAGGTCTCGCGCGCCTGAAAGCGGAGGAAGATCGTCGGCATGACCACCCCGCCCACCTTGAACCCGAGAAGGTACAGCCCCACCGCGAAGGCCACGGCCCAGAACGAGATCTCCAGCGTGCGTCGGCGCACCATCGCGGGCTCGATAAACGGTTCCGCGTCCGCCACGGGATGCGGTCCGGCCGGACCGTGCTCGAACGCGGGCGGGCGGAACCCCAGCCACAAGCTGTGGGCGAGGTGCATCACCGACAGGGCCAGCACGGGATAGCCGATGGCCAGCGGAAAGAAACGCGTACGCGCGGGCCAGCCCTGGGCCTCCCACACCGCCCATGACAGGGCCGTCACCAGCAGCACGCCGATGACGATATCCGTCCGGTTACGCACCCAGATCCTCCTGGAGCTTGGCCCGCTTCGCCATCCAGTCCTGCAACCCGGGCAGGAAGATCACGACCAGGGCGACTCCGAAGGTTACCATGACGATGGGACGCGTCAGGAACCAAAGCCCGTAGATCTCGTAGGAGATGAACAGGTTCCGTTCCACGAGCGATCCGAGCACCAGCCCCAGCACCAGCGGCGGGCGCGGCCAGCCGTGGTTCACCATGACCACGCCCATCACTCCGAACACCAGCGTGGTGGTCATGGCGAAGTAGGAGCCGGTGTTGGCGAAACCCGCCAGGTAGATGAGCATGAACAGCGCCGGAATCAGCAACGAGCCGCGCACCTGGGTGATCTTCGCCAAATGGTTCAGGAACAGCAGGCACAGCACCACGGTGATGATGTTCGAGATGACGATGAGCCACACGAACGAGAAGGTCAGAGCCAAGTGCTCCGTGAGCATCTTCGGCCCGGGCTGCAGCCCCTGGATGATGAACGCGCCCAGCAGGATGGCGGTGGTGGCGCTGCCGGGCACGCCGAAGGCCACCGTCGGGATCATGGCGGCGCCGATGCCCGAGTTGTTGGCCGCGCCCGGCCCCAGGACGCCGCGCACGTCGCCCTTGCCGAAACCGCTGCGGTCCCTGGTGCTCTGCACCGCATGGGCGTAGGACACCCATTGGGACAGGGCCGCGCTCACTCCGGGCACGAGGCCGAAGAAGGTGCCGATCATGCTGCAGCGGACGGTGAGGCCGATGTGGATGAAGGTGTCCTTGACCCCCTGCCACACGCCGCCCAGCTTGCCCACCTTGGTTTCGGCGATGGCGGAGCCCTTGACCCACAGCTCCACGATCTCCGGCACGGCGAAGAGCCCCACGGCCGCGGCAATGAGGCCGAGCCCCTCCCACAGGTTCACCAAGCCGAAGGTATAGCGCTCGATGTTCTCCTGGTAGTCCAGGCCGACGGTGGACAGCACCAGCCCCAGTCCGCCCGCCAACACCCCCTTGAGCTTGTTGTCGCCGCTCAGTGCCGCGAGAAAGCAGATCCCCAGGATCGCCAGGGAGAAGAACTCCGGCGACTTGAAGGACAGCACCAGCGGAGTGACGATGGGAATGGCGGCGGCCAGGGAGAACGCGCCGACGATGGCGCCCACCAGCGAGCTCATGAGCGCCGCGCCCAGGGCGCGGCCGGCCTCGCCCTTCTTGGCCATGGGATGCCCGTCGATGATGGTGGCGGTGGACACCACCTCCCCGGGCACGCCGAACAGGATCGAGGTGATGTCGCCGGTGGTGCCGGTGACCGCGTACATCCCGAGCAGGAAGGCGAAGGCCTGCACCGGGTCCATTTCGAAGATGAACGGCAGCATGAGGGCCACCGCCCCGGGGCTGCCGATGCCGGGCAGTATCCCGACGATGAACCCCAGGAATATGCCGATCACCATCAGCAGGAACGTGGTTTGATCGAATACCTGGAGCAGTCCTGTGATGAAGGCTTCGAACATGGCTTTGTCGTAACGGGAGCGGTCGGTCCGCGGTTTTCAGGTCAGAGCTTCAGTTTCAGGCAGAGTTCGGAGAGCGGAGCCCGGCCCGCGACCGCCAGCGGCGGACGCGGACCTGAACCCGGTATCACTCACGGTTGATTCGGCGGCACGCCGCCGGCCTTTAGCCCTTTTCGATGAGGGCCTTGATCTTGTCCATAAGAGGCTTGGGAGTGTTGAGCAGATCGTCGACGATCTTGGCCACGCCGTCGCCACGCCTGGGCTGCAGATTGCGGTTCTGCTTCTTGGCCAGCGCCTGGACCTGCGGGTCGTTGTACGCCTTGGCAAAGGCGTCGCGCAGGGCCTCGACACGTTCTTTCGGCACTCCGGGCGGAAGCGTGTGGACGATGCTGATCTGGTTGGTGGCGTTCATCGCCCTCAGCATGGCCAGCTCATCCTTGCTCTTGCCCTGCTCCTTGGCCAGCGCCTCGGCCGCGGGCACGCCCTTCAGCAGCGGGTGGTCCGCCTTCTTCTCGCCGGCGATGATCAGGACCCGGCAGCACTTCCCCTCACCCTCGAACATGGCGATCTCGGTGCTGGCCATCGTCTGGAAGGTCGTGCAGAAGCCGTTGGCCTCGCCGTTCTTCACCGCCAGGCGCTGCGCGCCGCCGCTGGCGAATCCCGTGACGGCCTTGAAGTTGCTGCCGAAGATCGCGTTGAAGAAAATGGGCTCGAGGTGGGACAGGCCGCCCTTGTCGAAGCTCGACACGATAAGCTGTTTCTTGGTCTTCACCGCATCGGCGAAGCTCTTCACGCCCGCATCCGTGCGCACCGCGCACGCCGAGTTGGCCCGGAACGCGCTCGCGACCCAGTTGAACTCTCTACCGTCGAACCTGACCCCCTTCACGCCGCGAGCCTGTTTCATCACCAAGCTGCTGCTGATGGCCGCCATCACGGTTCCGTCTCTGCGCTCATTGTTGAACACCGTGTTGGCCGCCAGCAGGCTGCCGCCGCCCGACTTGTTCTGGATCACGATCCGGGGACTCCCGGGAATGTACTTGTGCAGAACCGGGCCGATGAGCCGGGTGGTGAGGTCGGTGGTACCGCCCGGACCATAACCCACGACAATGCGAAGTTGCTTGCCCTTGTAAAAATCCGCCACCGCGTCGCCCCATACGGGGCTCGCCAACAGCAGCAACCCTGTCATCATAAAGAGAATTCGCCTAAACATGCGTCCCTCCTCTCGAGTTAGATCGTGCGATTAACCGACTTTACGCTGTCCATGTCAAGGGCAAACCGCCGCCCCGGGCCATCACGACGCGCCTTCCTGCTCCCGCAGCATGTCCAGCGCCTGCTCCACCAACCGCCGCCGGAGCCGCCGCTCCTCGTCCGCGTCAAGGGACGGATCGCCGAACACGTGGGGAATCGCCCGCCCCGACATGATCCGCTTGGCGCCCGTGTTCTCCGACACCGAGACGAGATTGGTCACGTGCACCGTGGGGATGCCGGCTCTCTCCAGTTCCTTTGCCATCGCTGCGCCGCAGCGAGTGCAGGTCCCTCAGGCAGAGGTGAGTATGACCCCGTCGACCTTGTCCTCCTCCAGCGACGCCGCGATGTCCCGCGCCATGTCGGCGGCGGTCTCCACCGGCGTGCCGTTGCCCGTGGTGGAGTAGAAATATTCGTGCAGTCCGCCCACCGATCCCTCGCGCACCGCGTCCCGCAACACGTCCAGGGGGATCAGCCGGTTGGGGTCCTCGTTCACCATCGCGGTGAAGAAACCGCCGTGCACCGACTCGAAGTCATCCCCCGCGAGCCGCTCCCGTTCCATCATGCCGTAAGCGCCGAAGTGCGTGGACAGGTACGACTTGATGCCGTCCGGATTGCCCCGCGGCACCAGGCCGCCGGTGGTGACGAGCGCGATCTTCGCGTGCCCGAGGTCCCGGATTCCCGGCGCCGGCGCCACCTCCTGGAAGGGCGGCAACGGGATCTCCGTCTCCATCGGCCCGCCCGTGAGCTTGGCCAGCAGCAGGTCCACGGCGCGTTCGGCCGCCGGCCGGGACGCCCGTGTGTTCCAGCGTCCGCCGCGCGGCAGCAAGCCTTCCTCGCTGCCCGGGGCCACGTCCTCGCCGGTCAGGAGCCTCACGATCACGCGCGTCGAGCGCTCGATGGCCGCGCGCATGTCGCCCGAGGACTCCCCGGTCTCCACCACCGGGATGTCGCGCCGCACCAGGTCCGCTCCCGGGTTGGACGGCGACATGGCGGTCAGCACCGGTATGCCCAACTCGCCGCCCACCGCCCGGCACACCCCCGCGCACGCCAACCCGTAACGCCCCGAGCCGAACGCCGGCCCGGCGAACAATAGGTCCGGCTCCGCCGCCTTCACCAACTCCAGCAGCCGGGCCGTGGCCTCCTCCTCGTTCTCCGAGAAATGGTCGTCGCCGCAGTAGACCGTCGCCACGATCCCCGCGCCCTCGCCCAACAGGGACCGCAACAGCCGCCCCGGACCCACCGCGCCCTCCAGCACGCCCGGCGGCGCCCCCGCGCTCTCCTCCCCGCCGAGGCCGGCGAAGAACTGGTTCGTGTAGTGGACGATGCGTTTCATGTTGCTTCCTCCTATCCCGACCGGGCCGTCAGCGTCGACCCGCCGATGGGGTCGATGGCGCCAATGATGTTCTGCACCGGAATCTCCACCGTCCCGGCCACGTCGCCCTCGATCGCCCCGAGAAACGCGTCGCCGCCGATGACCCGCTCCATGGGCTCGTCCAGCCGCACCTTCTCGGGGCAGTTGCCCACGCTCACCATGGCGTCCGCCTGGGGCGCCACGTCCACCAGTGCCGGGCCGTCGCCGCCGGACTCCTCCTTGGCCACCAGCACCGTGCGCAGCCCCGCCTCCTCGCACGCCCGGCAGGCCAGCATCAGGTCCACGTCCGCCTGGCCGCCGCCGTCCTTGGTGATGACCACTGCGTCGGCCTCCACCACGTGCCGGAGCAGTCGTGCTGCGTGAAAGGCCGCGGCCGCCTTCTCGTCATAGGTGGCGTAGTGGTTCGCCAGCACCATGCCGGCGAACACGATGGTGTCGTTGTGCCGCCGGTACAGGTCCCGAATCAGGGGATGGTTCAGAATGTCGTGGGTGGCGTTCTTGGTGGGCTTGGTATAGCCGTCGTTCACCAGCGCGCCGTCCAGGATCTCGTTGGGATGCACGACGCTCGGCACGATGTCCTTGGTGCTCATGCCGTAGAAAAGCTTCTGGCGGCCGATGCCGTGGGAGTAGGCGAAGCTCAGGTATCCGACGCGCGGCAAACCGGACGCCGGCAACCGCCAACCAAGCGAGAACGCCTCGGTGCGCGCCGGGGCCGCCTCCTTCGTCGTCTCCGCCAGAAACACGGCCGCGCGCAGCCCCCCGCGCATGAGCGCCAGGCCGAACTGGCCCGGGTCGGCGCCTTCCCGCGCCCTCGGCAGCACCACCAGGCCCGGCATGCGCCCGAACCGGCTCAGCTCGCTGCCGCGGCCGCACATGTCGATGATGGCCTCCTCGGACCGCGGCAGCGAGCCGGACGTCACCACCGCCACGCCGTCCAGCGCATGGGTGCGGCCGAGGCCACATTGGTACAAGGGTCCGAGGCTGCCGGGAAATGGGCTGCCGCGCTCCGGGTCCTTCCAGCGGGGCTCGACGATGTCCACCACGTGGAGTATCCGGGTACGGTCGCCGGGCCGGACGATGCTCAGCTCGACGTCGTCGATGAGCGGCTCCGCCAGCAGTTCGGCGCGCAGCGCCTCGCGGTTGACAACGAGTTCGCCTTCCCGATATTCGGTGTGGGCGCCCCAGGAAAGGGACCGGACAGGGAAATGGGCCAGCTCGAAATCCACGCGACCTCCTCAGCCGGAATCGGCTCGTCCGATGAAGGCAAACCCCTGTCTACCAAACCCAGCCGGGCAGTGCGAGCACCGCAACCGCCCTCCTGCCCGTCACCATGAGCCCCGGGGCAAAGTCCGGGGCAAGCTTGACCCGGGGTCCAGCGAGCAGTGACCGGGACTTGAGGTGCCGAAATTGACCGATCCTGCAACAGACACGCCCGACGAGGCCCCGCTGGAACCCAACCTCCCCATCTGCGACCCGCACCACCACCTGTGGCGGCGCCCCAACAACCCGTACCTGCTCGACGATTTCCTGCGCGACGCCTCGGCCGGCCATCGCATCGTCTCCAGTGTGGCGGTGGAGTGCGGGGCGATGTACCGCGAAGAAGGGCCGGCGGAGTTGCAGCCGGTGGGCGAGACGGAGTTCCTGGAGGGCATCGCATCCGAGAGCTCGTCCGCGGGTACGCCCGCAACCGTGGCGGCCGCTATTGTAGCCTACGCCGACCTGACCCTTGGCGACGCCGTGGCCGCCGTCCTGGAAGCGCACCTGGAGGCCAGCCCCGCCCGGCTGCGCGGCATCCGCTATTCCACCATGTGGGACGCCTCGGACTCGTTCCGGAGCGTGCCGCGGCCCGGCCTGTTGCGGGACGCCGCGGTCCGGAAGGGCTTCGCGCGCCTGCAGCACCTCGGGCTGAGCTTCGACGCCTGGCTCTATCACCCGCAGATGCCTGAGCTGGTGGAGCTGGCCCGGGACTTCCCGGCGGTGCCCATCATCCTCGACCACGTCGGCGGACCCCTGGGACTCGGACCCTACGAGGGCAGGCGCGACGAAGTGTTCCAGGCGTGGAGCGCCGACATCACCGCGCTGTCGTCCTGCCCCAACGTCGTGCTCAAGCTGGGCGGCGTCGGGTCGCTCCGCTCCGGCTACGACTGGCACAAGCGCGAGCCCAGGCCCGGCTCCGCCGAGCTGGCCAAGGCCATGCGGCCCTACTTCGAGCACTGCATCGAGAAGTTCGGCGCCAACCGCTGCATGTTCGAAAGCAACTTCCCGGTGGACCGGGTGTCGTATTCCTACGTGTCGGTGTGGAACGCGTTCAAGATCGTGGCGCGGGGATACTCCGAGGCGGAACGGAAAGCGCTGTTCCACGACACGGCCGCAAGGCTCTACCGGATCAAGGGCGAAGCGGCCTGAGCCGGTGAGATTGGCACAAGAACCTTGAATCCGTCATTGATCCAGTACTACGGGCCCCGAATCGTCATCCAACCGGAGTCTTGACGCAGTCTGGGAAGCGGGAATGACGGACGCGAAACGACGTCATGGAGGCTACGCGAATGAGCAACGACAAGGTTCTCTACGAGGTAACAGGCCAGACAGCCTGGATCACGCTCAACCGGCCCGAGGCGCTGAACGCCATCAACGAAGAGATGCGCCTGAGCATCGTCGCGATGTGCGCCCGGGCGCAGGCGGACCGTAACGTGCAGGTGGTGCTCGTCCGGGGGGCAGGGGAGAAGGCCTTCACCGTGGGCGGGGACCTGAAGGAGCGCGCGCGGCGCAACGCCGACCCGGCCGAGGCGCAGGCGTCGCCGCTGGAGGCGCGTCAGGCCAGGCAGTTGCCGGGGAGCCCCTCGCCCATCGAGGCCTTCGCGTTGTTGCAGAAACCCGCCATCGCGCTGCTGCACGGCTACACGGTGGGCGCGGGCCTGCTCATCGCCATGGCCTGCGACGTCCGCATCGCCGCGGACAACGCCCGGCTCGGGGTCACCGAGGTGCGGCGCGGCTTCATGCCGGCGTCCGGCGGCACCCAGCGGCTGGCGCGCATCGTGGGCCCGGCCAAGGCGCTGGAGATCTGCCTGTCGGGGGAACTCATCGACGCCCGGGAAGCGTACCGCATCGGGCTCGTGAACAAGCTGGTAGCCGTGGACGAGTTGACGCAGGCGGGCGAGGAGATGGCCGCCTCCTTCGCCAAGGGCGCGCCGCTGGCCCTGCGCTACGTCAAGGAATCGGTGCACAAGGGCATCGATCTGCCGCTGGATCAGGCGCTGCGGCTGGAGTCCGACCTCGCCGCCTTCGTGCTCACCACCGACGACAGCCAGGAAGGGCCGCGCGCCTTTGTCGAGAAGCGGCCGCCCGTGTGGCAGGGACGCTGACGCGGCGGACGGCCCGGTGGCCACACTCGGCGTTTCCCGCCGGAGTCCGGCCCGTCCTCGCCGCTACCAGCGCGCCCGCAGCCGGAGCCCCATGTCGTGCTCGGGGTCGTTTTGACGGACAAGGCTCTCGCCGCGCGTGGCCCTGAGGCTCAAGTCGAACTCCACGGCCCGGCGCCGCGGCAGCGACAGGCGCCAGCCGACCATCCACTCGCGCTCCGTCCCGGTCAGCCCCAACCCCACTTCCGGTGTCGCGATCAGCCACCCGCCGGGCAGCGGGTACCCGTAGCCCAAGTGCGCTTCCAGCCGTCCCGGAGCGCCTTCGTCGTTGGTCACCGCGCGCACCGCGTCCGGGCGCAACAACGCCTCCATGCCGCCCTTGGCGGAAGCGCCGAGGGCGTGGCGCACCGACATCGCAAACCCCAGATCCGACGACGGCGTCGAATCCCAGGTCAGGGCACCCGCGAACCCGTGTTCCCGGAAACCCTCCGACTGGTGGTGCAACAGTCCCCGCGCGCTGAGCTCCGCCGTGACGCCCCACCCGGGATGCCCCCACACCACGCTTCCGCCCAGGTCCGCGCCAAGACCGTTCTCCATATCCCCGCCATCGTACCGCAAGGCGACCGTCACGGTCGGCGTCAAGCGCGCGCCGTCCCTCGCGTACAACGGCCGCGACGCCTCGACCCCCAGCCGCACCCGCTGCAGCGCCGCCGAGCCTTCCTCCAGGCCCGCGGTTTCATCCGAGCCCGTCTTCAGCACCAGGGCGTCCGTCGTCAGCGCCAGCTTCAGACCCCCGGCGGCGCCGTCCAACAGCGTACCGCGTCCCCCCAACGCTCCCATGAGCAGGTCCGTATCCGTGTTGCGGGTGTTTGCGCCCGCCGGCGTGAGCGACAGCTCGCCCACTCCGTACCCGGCTACGCCCCACACCGCGAACCGTTCCGCAATGGCGACGCGCGCGTACGGGTAAAACCCCGTCAGACGCGAGCTCACCTCTCCGTCCCCCTCCATGGACTGGAAGCCGCCGTCTCCCTGGCTCTGGGACACCACGAACCCGCCCGTCCAGCCGCCCGCCGTCATTTCGCTTCCGAGCATCCCGGTGAGGACCTCCCCGTCCAGCGCCAGACCGCCGTCCTCTCCGTCAAAGAGCGTCAGCGCCGCCCGGCCCCACAGCGAGGCGAGCCCGCCGCCGGTCTCCGCCGTGAGAACGAACGACGAACCCGTCAGCAGGTCACGCTCCCGGAGGGCGCGCCAACGATAGCCCACGAAGCCGTCCTCCCACTCCGATCCCGGCCGGCCGGCCGGGGCCTCCGGCGCCAGCGCCGCCACGGCATTCCCGGGCGCCCGTTGCCCGCCCAGCGACTGCCCCGCCAAGCTCCCCTCGAAGCCCAGCCGCGACCGCACTCCGAAACGCCCGGTCACCGCCTCGATCACCTGGTCCGCCGCCGTCCGTCCGAACCGCCCCAGCCACTGTCCCGGCACCTCCGTCACGCGCCCGGAGATCACCCCGGTGGCGCTCCCGTCCCCCAGGCGCGCCCCCTCCAGGTTGCTCAGCGTGACCGTGAACGCCTCGTCCAGTTCCTGCACGTCGTCCGCCAGCAGGGGCACCACGATTTCGGCGCTCGTTCGACCCGCCTCGATGGTCAGCGTGCCCGTGCGCTCCTCGTAGTCCTCCCCGGCCCGCGCCGTCCCGTCGCTCGTGGCGTAGTCCAGCGTCACCGTCCGATCGCTCACGCCACTCAGCGACACCTCGAAGACCAGCCGCCCGGCCTCCTCGCGCGCGCGTGCGTCGGCGATGCTCAGGGACGGCGCCGAGTCGGCCACCGTCACCACCACGTCGGGCAGCACCGCCCGGTCGTACCCGCCGCCCGTGGCGGTATGCGTCAGCCGCACCACCGTGTCGTCCACGTCCTCGTCCGGCGCGGCGGTGACCGTCACGGTCTGGGCAACGTGCCAGTTGTCCAGCGTGAACGTCAGAACCTCGGGCATCACCCGAAGGACCGTGCCCTCGTGGCCGGACACGGTCACCGTCACCACCGGCGCGTTCAGGTCCGTCCGCTGCCGGGCCTGTCCCCCGACGGCCCGTGTGCGCGCGACCGACGGATTCACCGGCGGAGACCCGAGGACCAGCGTGTAGCTGAAACCCGTCACGCCGCCTTCGGTCACCGTTGCCGCCACCGGGGACGGCGCCGCGTCTCCGGGCGCCGGTTCCCGGTCGACCATCACCGTGGCGTCCTCGGGTTCCGGTGCCGGCTCGTCGTCGTCCGTGATCGTCAGCATCACCGCCTCCGGCCCCACCACCCCCGCCGCCGTCACCACTCCCGTCACCCGCACCGTCTTGTCCGCACCTTCCTCCACGTTGTCCACCGCGCGCAGCGTCACCGCGCCCGTGCTCGCCGTCGCTCCCGCGGAAAAACTCAGCACCGTCCCGCTCTGCTCGAAGTCCCCCGCGCCCGCCGGCGCCTCCGCCGCCGCG
>Ga0209543_1000554_pt1 | contig 46159 bp, 42 predicted proteins | sample MesohylFT_FD_187296 | JGI IMG/M metagenome (GOLD analysis project Ga0209543, IMG submission 187296) | Host-associated microbial community of the marine sponge Aplysina aerophoba from Gulf of Piran - sponge mesohyl, lysed by freeze-thaw... | ecosystem: Host-associated > Porifera > Sponge >...
CGGAGGACATGAAGACGCCGGGATAGCGGTCCAGACGCTCGACCAGGGCCGCGGCCGCAGGGCCGACCGCCGTCTCGCGGTCGTTGCGGTGGATGGTGATACCGCCGCGGGTGCGATAGCGGCGAGCATTGGCAGCGGGTTCGCTCATCGCGCCCTTATCCCACCTGCCGAGAGGGCCAACAACCCCGGCTGGCAAGGCCACAACCGCATGGCGGCGGGGCGATCGACGCCGCAAAAAAGCCTTGATGCGCGGCCACGGTCGGGAGGCGGCATCGCGAAATAGCCGGGCACGCAGCGATGAAGGGAAGCGACACCGGAACCGACGAGCGGCCGGCACTCGTGCTTCCGCATGTGCCGGAGCGGCGGCGGTCCATCGTCTCCTACGCTCGGGCCATGAGCGACAGCTTGATCGGCGGCTTCGATGCCGCCGACTTCGAGGAAGACGTCACCGAGCGGAAATTCCTCTGGTTTCACCATTTCCTGGTGAACCATCCGGAGGGTGTGAAGCATATCCTGCAGGACAACGCCGCCAACTACGTCAAGGCCGGGATCGTCCGCCCGCTGCTGACTCCGGCGCTCGGGAACGGCCTTGTCACCATCGAGGGCGACACCTGGCGTTGGCACCGCCGCATCATGACACCCGCCTTCAACGCCAAGAGCGTCGCGGGCTACGCCGGCATCGTGACCGAGGCGACCGACGCCATGCTGCGCGCATGGGACGAGGACGGGTCCGGCAGCGCGCTCGACCTCGAAGGCGCCATGAAGGAACTGACGCTCGACATCATCGCGCGCGCCATGTTCTCGTCGGACAGCGAGCTGATAAAGGACACCCTTCACCGGAGCTCGGCCCGCTATCAGGCGGAAATGAACCTCAGCCCCTTCGCCCTGATTCCGGGGATCAACCGCGTGTGGGCCCGTTTCAAGGAGCGGCGGGCGGCGCGGATTCTGAAAGACCTGAACGTCCTGATGGCGCAACTCATCGAATCGCGAAGCGCCCGATCCGGCGGGCCATCGAACGACGACCTGCTGGACAGGCTCCTGCACGCACGCGACCCGGAAAGCGGACGCGGGCTATCGGCGAGCGACGTGCGCGACGAGATGATCACCATCTTCGTCGCCGGGCATGACACCACGGCGCTGGCGCTCTGCTGGACATGGTTCCTGCTGTCGCAGCATCCGGAGGTCGAGCAGAGGGTCTGGGCGGAAGTCGACGATGGATCAAATGGCGCAGCGCCCACCTACGACGACGTTCGCCGCCTCCCCTACACGCGCATGGTCTTCGACGAGGCGCTCAGGCTCTTCCCCCCGGTTCACTCGCTGGCATGGCGCCAGGCGCTGGAGCGGGACGAGGTTTGCGGGCGCGCAATTCCCGCCGGCGCCATTATCGGCATCATTCCCTGGGTCATCCATCGCCACCGCGCGCTGTGGGAGGCGCCGGAGCGCTTCGACCCCGCGCGTTTCTCGCCGGAGCAGAGCAACGAGCATCCGCGCTGCGCCTACATCCCCTTCAGTGTCGGTCCGCGCTTCTGCATCGGCGCCTCGCTGGCGCTGACCGTGGGCGTCATGGTGATCGCGCATGTGGCACAGCACTATCGCCTGCGCCTCGCCCAGGATCAGCCCGTCGAGCCGCGCGGGCTGCTCACGCTTCACCCGCGCCACGGGCTTACCATGCGCCCGATACGGCGCAGGCTTCAGAGCCGGCGCAGCTCCACGACGGATTCGTAGAGTGCGCTGCCGCTGGCCTTGCCGGCGCGGACGCTGGACTCGACGATGCTGCTGCCGACCCGTGTCTCGCGGGGAACGTGGATGTCCGCGACCTGGAAGCCGCGGGAGGACGCGATGGCGGCGAGGAAGCGGTCGGTCGGGATCGGCACCCCCTGCAGGATGGAGTTGCCGATCACCACCAGCGCGGTCGCGCCGGGTCGCAGGCACCAGGCCGCGCCGTCGAGGAAACGGGCACAGTCGTTGAAATACTGGGCCGCGTAGTTGGCCCAGCCGTTGCCGCCGTAGACGCCCTTGTCGGGGTTGCGCGCTCGCACCGCGTCAATGGCTTCTCGAATCTCCTCGTTGGCGATTGAGGGGTCGAGATCGATGTGCTCCTCGTCGCGGGCGTTCTGCCAATAGGTGCCGAAATTGAGCGTCTCCAGGCGCTTCAGGTCGCGCGGAGAGGAACAGAACCCCAGCCAGTAGAGGTGCGGGCGGGTGTTGCGATTGTAGTGGTAGTTGTTGAGGTAGGGCGGGGAGGTGGCGAGCAGGTCCACGCTCCCCTCCTCGAGCGCGTTGTAGCCCTCGAAGAAGGATTTTTCGAGCACTTGCCCGTCGTCTCGCGCAGGGTTCGCGCGCTTGTCGCGATACCAGGCGACATCGTCCGCCATCTGGCGGAGCTTCGCCGCGATGACGCCGGCCACGTCGTCGTCCTCGACCTCAGGGCGCCCGACGGAGGCCTTGCGTCCCAGGCTCGGCTCATAGGAGTAGTTGGAATAGCCCACCATGGTCGCCGCGAAGGCGAGGCGGAAGAGCGCCTCAACCGGCGCATCCAGCGTCTCCATGAAATCGAACGCCAGCAGCACCTTGCGCTCGACCGCCGGGCTGTAGAAGGGCGCCCGCGTGCGAAACGCTGCGGGAGGCGATGCGCGCGGCGCGCGGCCCGTGCGCTCGCTCTCGCCCATGAACGTGACGAAATCCGTGGCGGCGGCGCTGAGCCGCGTGGGCTCCAGCCGATGCGCCTCCAGCTTCGCACGCGCGGCGAAGACGGCGTAGGGATTGATCTCGTAGCCGACGGCGGTGTGGCCGGCGAGGTCGGCCTCGATCAGCGTCGTGCCGACGCCCGCGAAGGGATCCAGCACGACACCCGGCTCCGGCAGGTGACGGGTCAGCGCGTCCTGGACGAATTGCCGCGAAAAACCCGCGATCCAGGGAACCCACCGGTGCACCGGCGTCTCCCGATTGGCCATGAATGCGGGATCGCGGAAGGCCCCGCGGTCGTTCCCTTGGCCGGCGGGTGTGGTCACCGGCCTCGGCAGCACGCCGCCCCGCCGGCGGTCAGGGGGTCAGGATGGTCGAGCCCGTGGTCTTGCGGCCCTCCAGGTCGCGGTGCGCCTGGGCGGCGTCCGCCAGCGGGTAGCTCTGGTGGATCTCTATCTTGACCGCGCCCGAACGCACGACGTCGAAGAGCGCGCCGGCCGATGCCTCGAGCTCCGGCCGCGTCGCGTTGTAGCCGAAGAGGGTGGGCCGCGTGATGTAGGCGCTCTTGGGCGCGAGCCGGGCCAGGTTGAAGTCGGTGATGGGGCCGGAGGCGTTGCCGAAGCTCGCGAGCGTGCCCAACCGTGCGAGGCTGTTGAGCGAGCCCTCCACCGTGTCGGCGCCGATGGAATCGTAGACCACGGGAACGCCCTGGCCCTCGGTGATCTCCATCACCCGCTCGGCGAAATCCTCGGTCCGGTAGTTGACCGGGTGGTCGCAGCCGTGAGCGCGGGCGAGCGCCGCCTTCTCCTCGGAGCCCACGGTGCCGATCACGGTCACGCCCAGATGCTTGAGCCACTGGCACTGGATCAGCCCGACCCCGCCGGCGGCGGCGTGGACCAGTACGGTCTCGCCCGCCTTCACCGGGTAGGTGCGGCGGATCAGGTATTCGACCGTCATGCCCTGCAGCATCATCGCCGCGCCCTGCTCGAAGCTGATGTCGGCGGGGAGCTCCATCAGCGAGCCTGCCGGCATGACGCGGGCCTCGGAATAGCCGCCGGGCGGCGGCGGGCTGGCATAGGCGACGCGCATGCCGGCCGCGACCTCGGTGACGCCCTCCCCCACCGCCTCGACCACGCCGGCACCTTCCATGCCGATGGTCCAGGGCAGCGAGGGCACCGGGTAGAGCCCGGTGCGGTGATAGACGTCGATGTAGTTGAGGCCGATCGCCTCGTGGCGCACCAGCGCCTCGCCGGGGCCGGGATCGGGTAGCGCCACATCCTCGTAATGCAGCACCTCGGGCCCGCCGGCCTCGTGCATCCGCACAGCCTTGACCATGTGTCTCCCTTTCCTGTCGGGGGCGCCCGCCCGGCCGCGCTCGGCCTAGACCGGAAGCTGCGGCGGCAGCGCGCCTTCCAATGCGAGAAGCTGGCGCTTGGTATCACAGCCCGCGCCGCCGGAGAACCCGCCGAGCGCGCCGCCTGCGCCGACGACCCGGTGACATGGGATGATCAGCGGGATCGGATTGGCCCCGCAGGCGCCGCCCACGGCGCGGGGCGCGCTGTCGAGATCACGGGCGAGGTCGCCGTAGCTCCGGGTCTGGCCATAGGGGATCGCCTGCATCGCCGCCCAGACCCGGCGGCGGAAGGCCGTGCCCTGTGGCACCAGTGGCAGGTCGAAGGCGCGGAGCGTGCCGGCAAAGTACTCGGTGAGCTGGCGCGCGGCCTCGGCCAGCACGCCGCCGTTGGGGCGGGGGCCGCCGCCGGAGCCGAAATCGACGGCGGTGATCGCGCCGTCGGCGGCCGTGATCGTGAGCGGGCCGACCGGGCTCTCGATGGTGCAGCGGGCGGCGGCCATCCGCCTCAGCCCTCGGCCGGCGCCCGGGCGTTGTCGAGGGAGGCCCTAAGCGCGTCCGGCTCGGTCACCGGCAGCGAGCAGACCGGGCCCACGCAGACGTAGGCCGTGGCCTGCCCCTCCTGCTGGCCCTTGCCGAAGGCGGGGTGGCCGAGCGGCAGGACATCTTTCGGCGCAAGCTGGGTCAGCACCCGGTTGGGCAGGCTGGTCGCGTAGACGGCATCGAGGAGTGCCTTGGTCCCCTCATCGGCGCGCGCGCCGCACACCACCACCTGCACCGCGTGGCGTAGAACCTCGCTGTTGTTGGCGAGGGTCGAGAGCGGCGAGAAGTTGCGCTCAAGCTCGCCGGAGAACGCCTTCACCAGCGCCTCGGCGCGGTCGCGATAGGCCGTCTCGCCGGTGAGATGATGGAGGCGCGCGAGCACGCCCACCATGGTGCCGTTGCCGGCGGGCGTCGCGGCGTCGTGGGCGGTCTTGGTGCGGCTGATGCTCGCCTCGCCGTCGTCCGGCGCATAGAAGTAACCGCCCTCGTCCGCGTCCCAGTAGTGCGCATCGAGCACCGCGACCCAGGCGCACGCCTTCTCCACGTAAGACGCCTTGCCCGTCGCCTCGGCCAGCACCAACGCCGCCCGCGCCATCTCGGCGTAGTCGTCGAGGAACTCGATATCCTTGGAGCGGCCGTGGCGGGCGGCGTGGCGCAGCCGCTCGCCGGCCGCCATGGGGCCCGCGACATGCTCGAAGGCCTCGCGGGCCGCCTCGAGCCAGGCCTGCTCGCCGAAGACCATGGCGGCGTTGGCAAGGGCCGCGATCATCAGGCCGTTCCAGTCGGCCAGCACCTTGTCGTCCCAGCCGGGTCGCTCGCGGCCCGCGCGGCGCTCCAGGAGGATGGTGCGCATCTTGGCGAGGCGGGCTTCGTCGGGCGTCCCGTCGATGCCGGGCGGCAGGAGGCGATTGAGGATCGTCTTCCCCTCCCAGTTGCCGCCTTGGGTGACGTCGTAGACGGCCTTGAAGTAGGCCGCGTCCGCATCGAGGAGTTCGTCGATCTCGGCCTCGTGCCAAATGTAGAACTTGCCTTCCTCGCCCTCGGAATCCGCGTCGAGCGCGCTCGCGAACGCGCCCTCGCCGGTGCGCATCTCGCGCAGCACCCAGGCCACGGTCTCCGCCGCGCGGGCGGCGAAGAGGGTCTCGCCGGTCTCTTGCCAGACATGGCAGAGCAGGTCGAGAAGCTGAGCGTTGTCGTAAAGCATCTTCTCGAAGTGGGGCGCGAGCCAGCGCTCGTCGGTGGAGTAGCGCGCGAAGCCGCCGCCCAGGTGGTCGTAGATGCCGCCCTGGCACATGCGCTCCATGGAGAGCACCACGGCGGTCTTCATCAGCTGCGAGCCGGTGCGCAGGTAGCTGCGCCAGAGCAGCTCCAGCATGGAACATTGCGGGAACTTCGGCGCGCCGCCGATGCCGCCGTGGCGGCCGTCGACCTCACGCAGCAGAGACCGCGCCATGTTCTCTGTTTGTGCCTCGGTCACGGCCTCGCCGGGCGTGCTGCGGGCGAGACCCTGTAGCGCTTCGACCAGCGATGTTCTGTTTTTGTCCACCTTTTCGCGGTCGTTGCGGTAGGTCTGCTCGATCAGGCTCAGCACGTCCTTGAAGCCGGGGCGACCGAAGCGGGGCTCGAGCGGGAAGTAGGTGCCGCCCCAAAAGGGCTCGGCATCGGGGGTGAGGAACATGGTGAGCGGCCAGCCGCCCTGCTGGCCCATGAGCGCGAGTGCGCGTTGGTAGATGGTGTCGAGATCGGGGCGCTCTTCGCGGTCCACCTTGATATTGACGAAGAGGCGGTTCATCAGCCGGGCCGTCTCTTCGTCCTCGAAGCTCTCGTGCGCCATGACATGACACCAGTGGCAGGCGGAATAGCCGACCGAGAGCAGGATCGGCTTGTCGGCTTCCTTCGCCTCGGCCAGTGCCTCCGGCCCCCAAGGGCGCCAGTGGACGGGATTGTCTTGGTGTTGCAGGAGATAGGGGCTGGTCTCCGCGCCGAGCTGGTTCTCGCTCATGGCCCTTCCCGTCTGGTTCGGACCGCGCGGCAGGGAGCGGCCTTGGGTTTGAGCATAGGGTGCCGGGACCTCTGCTGCCAGTGCGGCGGTTGGGCGCGGGGGGCCATAGAGAGAGCCTGTTCATGGGCTGGACGGCGGAGTATGGTCGCGCCCGTTGCCTGAGCGTGCACTGTGCCGCGAGAGAGGTCTTCCATGAAGGTCAAGATCGAGATCGACTGCACGCCTGAGGAGGCCCGGGCCTTCTGCGGGATGCCCGACCTGAGGGCGGCCCACGAGGCCATGGCCAAGGGCCTGGAGGCGCGGATGGCGGAGGCGATCGGCCAGATCGACCCCGAGGCGCTCTTGAAATCGTGGCTCCCCGGCGGGCTCCAGGGCTTCGAGGCCATGCAGAAGGCCTTCTGGGAAGGATTCGGGCAAGCCGGCGGCGGCGCGCCCAAGGGCGGCGGAGGCAGCGCGGGATGAGCCTGCCGGACCCGCCGCTCTACTACCGGCGCCACGTCTTCTGCTGCGTCAACACCCGCGCGCCCGGCCATCCGCGCGGCTGCTGCAGCGCGAAGGACTCGGTCAAGCTCCGCGCCCACATGAAAGCCAGAGCCAAGCAGCGCGGGCTTTCCGACGTGCGCATCAACGCGAGCCAGTGTCTCGACCGCTGCGAGTTCGGGCCGACCATGGTGATCTATCCCGAAGGCGTCTGGTATGCGGTCAGGACCGTGGCGGATGTGGACGAGATCATCGAGACCCATCTCGTGGGCGGCGGCCGGGTGGAGCGGCTGATGCTGATGCCCGATCAGCCCTTCCCCGACGAGGCCGACGACGCCGTGGAGCCCGGCCGAGCGGCGGCGATCGCCGCCTCCTGACTTTGCGCGGGCCTGCCGCCGGCACTCGCGCGGCATTTTCACCTCAGGCGATGACCGGCGACACGATCTTCGCGCTCTCTTCCGGCGGCGGGCGCGCAGCCATCGCGGTGATCCGGGTCTCGGGCCCCGCCGCGGCGGAGGCTCTGACACGGATCGGCGGCAAGCCGTTGCCGGAGCCGCGCCGGGCCGCACTCCGGCGTTTCCGCGAGCCGGCGACTGGCGCGGCGATCGACCTGGGGCTGGCGCTCTGGTTCCCGGCGCCCGCGAGCGCCAGCGGCGAGGACATGGCGGAGTTTCACGTGCACGGCGGGCCCGCCGTCATCGTCGCGCTTTGCGATGCGCTCGCGGCGATCCCCGGCCTGCGCCCGGCGGAGCCAGGCGAGTTCACGCGGCGCGCCTTCGAGGCCGGGCGCCTCGACCTGACAGAAGCGGAGGGGATCGCCGACCTGGTGGCGGCCGAGACCGACGCCCAGCGCCGCCAGGCGCTCGCCCAGATGGAAGGCGGGCTGCATCGGCTCTACGACGGCTGGCGGGAGCGGCTCATGGCGCTCCGGGCCAACGTCGAGGCCGCTATCGACTTCTCGGACCAGGAGCTGGGCGAGGATCCGCTGGCCGCCGCCGCTCCCGGCCTCGCGGCGCTGGAGGCGGAAGTCGCGGCCCACCTCGACGATGCGCGGCGGGGTGAGCGCCTGCGCGAAGGGTTCTGCATCGCCATCGTGGGGGCACCGAATGCAGGAAAATCCAGCCTTCTCAATCGCTTGGCCGGGCGCGACGCGGCCATCGTCTCGACCCGTGCCGGCACCACCCGCGACGTTGTGGAGGTCCGCCTCGACCTTGGCGGCTGGCCGCTTACCCTCGCCGACACCGCGGGCCTGCGCGAGAGCCGGGACGAGATCGAAAGCGAGGGCATGCGGCGCGCGTTGGCACGTGCGGCGAGCGCCGACCTCTCGCTGGTGGTCTTCGACGGTGCGCTCTGGCCCGCAGCGGACGCGCAGAGCCTCGCGCTGCTGGGCGACGACGCGCTCGCGGTGCTGAACAAGACCGACCTCCTCGCGGGCCCCGCCCCCACCACCGTCGCGGGACGCGCGGCGCTCGGGGTTTCGTGCCTGACCGGTGCCGGCTTCGAGGCACTGCTGGAGACGCTGGCTGGGGAGATCGCGCGACGCTACCCGACGGCCGACGCGCCAGCGCTCACACGGGCCCGGCATCGGCAGGCGGTCGTGGAATGCCGCGAGGCGCTGGCCCGCGCCATCGCCGGTCCGGCCGACGAACGCTTGGCGGAAGAGCTCAGGCTCGCGGCGCATGCGCTCGGCCGCATCACCGGGCGCGTCGATGTGGAGGCGGTGCTCGACCTGGTCTTCCGCGACTTCTGCATCGGCAAGTAGTTCTGACAGTTGGTGCTTTACGGGCGGGGCGACGTGTCCTATAGGGGGCGCCGGGCCGAGATTAGGGCCGGGAGGGCGGCCATGAGCCGCGAGCGTTTCGATGTCATCGTGATCGGGGGCGGCCACGCCGGCTGCGAGGCCGCGGCGGCGGCCGCGCGCGTGGGGGCCTCAACGCTCCTCATCACCCAGAAGCGCGAAACCATCGGCGCCATGTCGTGCAACCCGGCGATCGGCGGGCTCGCCAAGGGCACCCTGGTGCGCGAGGTGGACGCGCTCGACGGGCTCATGGGCCGCGTCGCGGACGAGGCAGGAATCCAGTTCCGCGTTCTCAACCGCAGCAAGGGGCCGGCGGTGCGCGGGCCCCGGGCGCAGCAGGATCGCGCGCTTTACCGCGCGGCCATGCAGGCGGCGCTCGGCGCCCAGCCCAACCTCACGATCCGGGAAGGTACGGTCGAGGACCTGGCGCTGGATGCGACCGCGCCGGCGCGCCCCCGCGTGCGCGGCGTGGTGCTGGGGGAGGGCGCGCTCATTCCGGCGCCTCAGGTGGTGCTCACCACCGGCACCTTCCTGCGCGGCCTTATCCACATCGGCGAGCGGCAGATCCCGGCGGGGCGCGTGGGCGATGCGCCGGCGACCGGCCTCGCGCTCACGCTGGAGCGCCTGGGCTTTCGTCTCGGCCGGCTGAAGACCGGCACGCCGCCCAGGCTCGACGGGCGGACCATCGACTGGGGCGCCCTGAAAGCGCAGGAAGGCGACGAGCCGCCCGAGCCCTTCTCCTTCCTCACGGGCGCGATCACGCGGGCGCAAGTGCGCTGCCACATCACCGCCACAGGGCCCGAGGGCCACGACCTTATCCGCCGCAACCTCGCGCGCTCGCCCATGTACTCGGGCGCGATCGAGAGCAGCGGGCCCCGCTACTGCCCCTCCATCGAGGACAAGGTTGTGCGCTTCGCAGACCGCGCCTCGCATCAGATTTTCCTCGAGCCCGAGGGGCTCGACGACCACACGGTCTACCCCAATGGGATCTCGACCGCGCTGCCCGAGGACGTGCAGCGGGCGCTAGTGGCGACAATCCCTGGGCTGGAGCGGGCGGAGGTGCTCAGGCCGGGCTACGCCATCGAGTACGACCACGTGGACCCGCGCGAGCTGAGCCCGGCGCTGGAGACCGCGCGCGTGGGCGGCCTTTATCTCGCCGGCCAGATCAACGGCACCACAGGCTACGAGGAGGCCGCCGCTCAGGGCGTCGTCGCCGGCATCAACGCCGCGCTGGCGGCCGCCGGTGGCGGGCCCTTCACGCTCGACCGGGCCGAGGGCTACATCGGCGTGCTGATCGACGACCTGGTGACGCAGGGGGTGAGCGAGCCCTACCGCATGTTCTCGTCGCGCGCCGAGTATCGGCTCCGGCTCCGGCCGGACAACGCGGACCGTCGCCTCACGGCGCGCGGCATCGAAGCCGGCTGCGTGGGCGGCGAACGGGCGCGGCGCTTCGCTGCCAAGAGTGCGGCGCTGAAGGGGGCGGGGGACCTGTTGGACTCGCTCGACGCCACGCCCGACTCGCTGCGCCGCCACGGGATTTCGGCGAACCGCGACGGGCGCAGGCGCAGCGCGCGCGAACTGATCGGCTATCCCGACGTGACCCTGCAAGAGCTCGCAGCGCTCTGGCCCGCGCTGGCGGGTTTGGAGTCCGAGATCGTCCAGGCGCTGGAGAACGACGCGCACTACCGGGGTTATGTGGAACGGCAGGAGGCGGATATCGCCGCCTTCCGCCGGGACGAGGCGCTGAGGCTGCCGGGCGACCTCCGCTTCGACGCTGTTGGCGGTCTCTCCCACGAGATGCGCCAGCGGCTGGCCGCCGCGCGGCCTGCGACCCTCGGTGCGGCGGGGCGGGTGCCGGGTGTGACGCCAGCGGCGCTGACGGCGCTGCTCGCGCATGTGCGAAAGACGGACCCCCGCAAGAGCGCGGCGGAGGCCGGGCGCGGGTAGAGCCGTATGGAGCCGGGCGAGGCCTTCCGGCGCGATGTTTCACGTGAAACACGCGAGCGGCTCGAGATCTACGAATCCCTCCTCCGGCAACGGCAGCGGCGCACCAACCTGGTCTCGGCGGCGTCGCTCCCCGCGCTCTGGACCCGCCACTTTCTCGATTCGGCGCAACTCGCGCCCCTGCTCGCCGACGATCCCGCGGGCCACACGGTGGACGTCGGCAGCGGCGCCGGCTTTCCCGGCATGGTGCTCGCGATCCTCGACGGCAGCCGCCGGATCTCCCTGGTCGAGGCCAATGGCAAGCGCTGCGCCTTCCTGCGCGAGGTGGCGGCGGCCACCGGCACCCGGGTCTCCGTGATCGAAGGCCGCCTCGAGGCGCCGGACGTTCAGGCCGAGCTCCCGCCGGCCGGCACGATCATCGCTCGCGCCTGCGCGCCGCTGGTCGATCTGCTAGGTCTAGTTTTCCCCGTGCTGGACTCCCATACATATTGTATATTCCCGAAAGGACGCCGCTACCGGAGCGAGTTGGAGGAAGCCCGCCGCCGGTGGGATTTCGGGGCAGATATCGTCCCCAGCCAGACGGCGGCCGAGGCGCGGATACTGAGGATCAGCGATGTCGAACGGCGCCGCCGCTCTTGAAACCGGCGCATCGCCCACGCCGGCCCCGGCGGGGCGGCCCGGGATCATCGCGGTCGCGAACCAGAAGGGCGGCGTCGGCAAGACCACCACCGCCATCAACTTAGGCACCGCGCTTGCAGCGGCGGGACGCCCGGTGCTGCTGCTTGACCTCGACCCGCAGGGGAACGCCAGCACCGGCCTCGGCATTCCGCCGGCAGAGCGCGCGCCCGGCTCCTACGGACTGCTCCAGGGCGCGCCGCTCGCCGCAGCCCGGCGGCAGACCACGGTGCCAGGGCTCACCGTCGTGCCGGCGACCCGCGACCTCGCCGGCGCCGAGATCGAGCTCTCCCAGAGCCCCCGCCCGCAGCACTGGCTGAGGGAGGCGCTTGAGCCGGCGCTCGCCCGCGAGAGCGGGCTGTCGCACGTGCTGATCGACTGCCCGCCCTCCCTCGGCATGCTGACGGTCAACGCCCTGGTGGCGGCGGATGCGGTGCTGGTGCCGCTACAGTGCGAATTCCTTGCGTTAGAAGGACTTAGCCAGGTGCTCAGCATCGTGGAGCGCGTGCGCACCGCCTTCAACCCCGGGCTCCGCGTGCAGGGCATCGTGCTCACCATGTACGACAAGCGGAACAACCTCTCCGCCCAGGTGCGCGACGACGTGCGCACCCACCTGGGCGATGCGGTGTACGAGACCATCATCCCGCGCAACGTGCGGGTTTCCGAGGCGCCGTCCTACGGCGTTCCCGTTTTGCTCCACGATTTCCGCTGCCCCGGCGCCCAGGCCTACGCTCACCTGGCGGGCGAACTGCTCCGGCGCGAGCGAACCCAGAAGGAGAGCGCAGCATGACAGCCGATGCGAGCAGCCCGCCGCGCCAGCGCGGCCTCGGCAAGGGGCTCGCCGCCCTCCTCGGCGAAACCATGGAGGAAGGGGCGGCAGGCGCACGCGCGGGCGCGCTGCTCTCCATCCCCATCGAGCACCTGGCGCCACATCCCGGCCAGCCGCGCCAGCACTTCGACGAGGCCGAGATCGAGGGCCTGGCCGCCTCGATCCGCGAGAAGGGCATCGTCCAGCCCCTGGTGGTGCGGCCTGGAGACGGCGGCGAGAAGGGCGCGCCCTACCAGATCGTCGCCGGCGAGCGGCGCTGGCGGGCGGCGCAGCGGGCGGGGCTGCACGAGCTGCCGGCAGTGGTCCGTCACCTGAACGATTCCGAGAGCATCGAGATCGCGCTGGTCGAGAACCTGCAGCGCCGCGACCTCAACCCGCTGGAGGAAGCCACCGCCTACCGCCGCCTGATCCGCGAGTTCGACCACCGCCAGGAGGATGTGGCGACATCGCTCGGCAAGTCCCGCAGCCATGTGGCCAACACGGTGCGCCTGCTCGACCTGCCCGAGCGGGTAAAGGCGCTGGTCGGCGATGGTACGCTCAGCGCAGGCCACGGCCGCGCGCTGCTGGCCGCCGCCGACCCGGCAGCGCTTTCGGACATCGTGGTGCGGCTGGGTCTTACCGTGCGCCAAACCGAGGCCCTGGTGCGCCGTGCGACAGAGGAGCGCACCCGCCCGTCGAAACGCCGCACGGACGACCCCAACCTCAAGGCGCTGCAGACAGATCTCAGCCGCGCGCTCGGACTCAAGGTCACCATCGATACCGCCAAGCGCGGCGCCGGCGGCCGGCTCACGATCGCCTACAAGGAGCCCGAGCAGCTCGATGCGCTCATCGGCCGCCTGCGCGCGGCCCCAACACCCCGCCCGCCCCTCAAGGCCGTCTAGGGAATTGCGCGCAAGTTTTATGCTTTATTTCAGTAGGTTAGCGTCGAGTCGCTACAGTTAGATGCCTTGCTAACCGTCTTGAGGCGGAGCCTGGGCGGTCGTGTCTCTAAGTGCCCCCGTTGCGTTAGCATACCAAATTGTTTTTGGCAGCAAGGCCCGGCCGCATTGGTGAGGATGTCGCCACCACTCTCGCAAACGTGCGGCACGTTCGCCAAGAAATCTCAATTTGTCTCAGCGAATCTCGCAATATCTCACTTGACCCCGCGCCCTCGCAGACGAACAGAGCGCTCAATTCAGCCTGGCCGCGCCGCCGGGCGGTCAGCCGCCTTGCGCGGCCTCTCTCAGCGAAACCCGCTCGCGCGAGGGTGAGCCACCAAACGGATCGCTGGAACTGGTCCGGCCTTGAAGGTGGAAGTTAGCGCGTGAACGCCCAAGAAACTCGCGCGCGGGACAAGAGCCTAGCTGACGGACGAGTGCAGCTTCTTGTCGCGCGCACGACCCTGCGGGCGTGCGCGACTACGTGTTCATCGAGGCGAAGAATTCTTCGTTGGACTTGGTCGTCTTGAGCTTGTCGACCAGGAACTCCATGGCGTCTACCGTGCCCATGGGCGAGAGGATGCGGCGCAGCACCCACATCTTGGCGAGCGTCGCGCGGTCGACCAACAGCTCCTCCTTGCGCGTGCCGGAGCGGGCGATGTCCATGCTGGGCCAGGTGCGCTTGTCGGCGAGCTTGCGATCCAGAATGATTTCGGAGTTGCCAGTGCCCTTGAACTCCTCGAAGATCACCTCGTCCATGCGCGAGCCGGTATCGATCAGCGCGGTCGCGATGATCGTGAGCGAGCCGCCGTGCTCGATGTTGCGGGCCGCACCGAAGAAGCGCTTGGGCCGTTGCAGCGCGTTGGCGTCCACGCCGCCGGTCAGCACCTTGCCCGAGGAGGGCACGACGGTGTTATAGGCGCGGGCGAGGCGGGTGATGGAATCCAGCAGAATCACCACGTCGCGCTTGTGCTCCACCAGCCTCTTGGCCTTCTCGATCACCATCTCTGCCACCTGCACGTGACGCGTCGCCGGCTCGTCGAAGGTGGAGCTCACCACCTCGCCCTTCACCGAGCGGTCCATGTCGGTGACCTCCTCGGGCCGCTCGTCCACCAGCAGCACGATGAGATAGGCCTCGGGGTGGTTCTCCTCGATCGAGTGCGCGATGTTCTGCAGCATCATGGTCTTGCCGGTGCGGGGCGGGGCGACGATCAACGCCCGCTGCCCTTTGCCGAGCGGCGCCACGATATCGAGGATGCGGCTGGTGGTGTCCTTCTGCTTGGGCTCGGAGACTTCCATGCTGAAGCGCTGCTCCGGGTAGAGCGGCGTCAGATTGTCGAAGTTGACCTTGTGCCGGAGGTTCTCCGGCGGGTCGAAGTTGATGTTGTTGAGCTTAAGCAACGCGAAGTAGCGCTCGCCGTCGCGGGGCGCCCGGATCTGGCCCTCCAGGGTATCCCCGGTCCTGAGCCCGAAGCGGCGGATCTGGCTCGGGCTCACGTAGATGTCGTCGGGGCCCGGCAAATAGTTGGACTCCGGCGAGCGCAGAAAGCCGAAGCCGTCCTGCAGGGTCTCAAGCACGCCCGAGCCGAAGATCGCCTGGTCGTTCTCCGCGAGCTGGCGGAGGATCGCGAACATCAGATCCTGCCGGCGCATCGAGTTCGCGTTCTCGATCTCGAGCTCTTCGGCGTAGTCGATCAGCTGGGTCGGGGTCTGAGTCTTGAGTTCTTGCAGATGCATGACGGGAGCTGCCGTTGTGGACAGTGAGCCGCACCGCCGGACGGCGGCACGCTGAGGGCGCAAACCTGGTGAGGATGGCGAGCGCTTATTTCCGAGAGAATGCGCCGACGGCGGGCAGGAAACCCGCCCGCTGCGGCGGGCGTGTGACTTAGCCTATCGGCTGCCGTTCCGCCGTGTCAAACGAAGATTCCATGTCGGTATTCCGGCCGCTCATACCGCCGCGGTCCGCTTGAACTGCTTGGCGAGCGCGAGCCCCTGGCGCTGGTAGGAGGAGCCGATGCCGTGACCGTAGAGCTCGGCCGGGCGTTCGGTCAGTGGCTCGAAGAGGAGGCGGCCGATGGTCTGGCCGTCCTCGATCACGAAGGGCACGTCGTGGGAGCGCACCTCAAGCACCGCGCGGGTGCCGCCGCCACCGGCTTCATCGTGACCGAAGCCCGGATCGAAGAAGCCCGCGTAATGGGCGCGGAACTCGCCGACCAGGGTGTCGTAGGCCACCATCTCGGCGGCGTGGTCCGGCGGGATGCGCACCGATTCCTTAGAGGCCAGGATGTAGAAATCGTCCGGGTTCAGAATCACGCCGCCGCCGGAAGGACGCGCGATCGGCTCCCAGAAGTCGGCGGGCTCGTAGCGGCCGACCACGTCGATATCGATCAGGTCGGTGTGGCGCTTCGCCTTCCAGCCGACAAAGTCGGCGCCCGTGCCGGCGAGATCGACGGAGAGCGGCAGGCCACCGCTGAAGCCGCCGCGCGCGACCTCGCCCTCAACCAGCCGCCGCTCGGCGTGGAGGCGCTCCAGCGCGCCTTCGGAATAGCCGGGATCGCCCCGTTTGAAGCGGATCTGGTTGAGCCGGCTTCCGGCCCGCACCACGACGCTGAAGGTGCGGGGCGAGACCTCGGCATAGAGCGGCCCCCGGTAGCCGGCCTGCACACGGTCGAACTCGTGCGCCTCGTCGGCGATCAGCCGGGTGAAGATGTCGAGACGCCCGGTAGAGCTCTTGGGGTTGGCGTGGGCTGCGACATCGGGCGCGAGCGCGAGGCGTTCCATCAGCGGCACGATGTAGACGCAGCCGCGCTCCAGCACGGCGTCACGCGTGAGGTCGATTTCATGCATGCCGAGGCGCGCGATCTTGGCGCTCACGCTCTCGCGGCCGGGCAGGAAGCTCGCGCGCACGCGGTAGGCCTTGGGCCCGAGCCTGAGATCGAGGCTCGCGGGCTGGATCTGGGGCGCGCCGACAGGGGCTTCCGCGGCGACCTCACCACGTTCGATCAACGCGGCGATCGCGGTGCTGGACAGGACCCCGACTCGCTCAGTCACGCCTCTCGCTCCCAATCCGGCTCAGAAGGGCCTGACGATGACCATGATGACAATAGCGATCATGGCGAGCGTCGGCACCTCATTCACCCTGCGATAGAAGCGCGCGCCGCGGCGGTTGCGGTCGGCGGCGAAGTCGCGACGCCAGCGCGCGAGCAGTCCGTGGAAGGCCGCAAGCAGCGCCACCAGAGCCAGCTTGACGTAGATCCAGATATCGCCGGACCAGTCGACCACACCGGGCTGCGCCAGCAGGGCACCGCCGAAGCCGAAGGTCGCCACCATGGCCGGGTTGATGATGATCCGAAGCAGCCGGCGTTCCATGACCTTGAGAGTCTCGGAGAGCTCAGAGCCCAACTCGGCATCGGCGTGATAGACGTAGAGCCGTGGCAGATAGAGCATTCCCGCCATCCAGGCGATCACCGCGATCATGTGGAGCGCCCGGAGCCAGGTGTAGAGATCGTCGGCCATCAGCCTGCCGCCAGCGGGCAGCCGACATGGGCTGCGGGGCAGAGCCGCCCGCCCTCGCCGGAGTCGAGATGGGCCTCGCCATCCAGGGCGCGGCGCACCAGCCCCGCAAGTGCTTCGATGAAGGCCGGATGCGTGCCGAGCGCGGGCACGCGATGGTAGACGGGGACGCCGGCCCGCTCCGCGTGCTCGCGATAGGTGACATCGAGTTCCACCAGGGTCTCGCTGTGCTCGGAAACGAAGGCGATGGGCACGAGGATCACGGGCACGTGGTCGCGCCCGGCGCGGTCGAGCTCGTCAACAGTGGCGGGCTCCAGCCAGGCGAGCGGCCCCACCTTGCTCTGGTAGCAGACCGTCCAATCCAGCCCGTCGCGGCCGAGGCGGGCGACGATGCGCCGCGCCGTCTCCTCCACCTGCCACTGGTAGGGATCGCCGCGGGCGACCACACGCTTGGGCAGGCCATGGGCGGAGAAGAGGAGCCGCGGCGTCCCGGCCTCGGCCGCCGCCGCCAGCAGGGGCTCGATCAGCGCCGCATGAGCCGCGATCAGCCCGTCCGCCCGCGGGTAGCAGCAGACGGCTTGCGTCGGTATGGCGATGCCGACGGCTCTGGCCGCCGAGTGCCAGGCTGCGAGCGACGAGGCCACGGTCGTGGTCGAGAACTGCGGGTAGAGCGGCAGCAACACGATCCGGTCCGGCCCGAAGGTGGCCACCCGCTGCACCGCAGCGTCGCTCATCGGGTGCCAGTAACGCATCGCGATGGCGACCTCGACCTCGCCGAGATCGCCGAGGGCAGCCTGCAAGGCCGCTGCCTGCGCCTCGGTTTCCTCAAGCAGCGGCGACCGTCCGCCGATCGTGCGGTAGATCTCGCGGGCCTCGGGTCCGCGCCGTTTCGCGATCAGGCGCGCGAGCAGCCGGCGCACCGGCCCCGGCGCGCCGATGATCGCGGGGTCCCGGAACAGGTTGCGCAGAAAGGGCTCGACGGCATCGAGCGAGTCCGGCCCGCCGAGATTCATGAGAACCACTGCGACGCGGCTCATCGCCCGCTCTCGTCCTGCCACGCGTGTACGAGATCGGCGAGCTCCGCCACATGCTCGGGCGGGGTCCCGGGCAGCACGCCTTCGCCCAGGTTGAACACGAAGGGGCCCTGGCTGAGCGCTCCCAGAATGCGGCTGGCCGCGCGGCGCAGCGCATCGCCGCCCGCCAGCAGCGCCACCGGATCGAGGTTGCCCTGCACCGTACAGTGTGGTTGCAGGCGGGACGCCGCCCAGGCTGGGGGCACGGTGCTGTCGATGGAGATTGCATCCACGCCGGTCTCTGCCGCAAATCGCTCGTAGAGCAGACCCACGCCGCGCGGATAGCCGATAACTGGGGCCGCAGGGTGCGCCGCCTTTACGTCGGCCACGATCCGCTTGATGGGACTGATGCTCCACCGCTCCAGCTCGCTCTCCGGCAGCGCGCCGGCCCAGCTATCGAAGACCTGAACCGCGTCGGCGCCGGCATCGAGCTGGGCGATCAGGTGCGCCGTCACCGCTTCGCGCACCGTCTCGATCAGCCGCCCAAAGCTCTCGGGATCGCGATAGGCCCAGCCCTTGGTCGCGGCAAAGTCCCGGCTCTTGCCGCCGCCGACCATATAGGTCGCAAGCGTCCACGGCGCCCCGGCGAAGCCCAATATCGTCGCCCCGGCGGGTGCCGCCGCCACGACCCCTTCCATCGCCTCGTAGACAGGCGCGAGATGGCGGCGCTGCCGTTCAGCATTGAATTCGGGAAGGGGGCCGCCCTCCGGAACCGGCTCAAGACGCGGTCCCTCGCCCTCCTCGAACCAGAGCTTGACGCCGAGCGCTTCGGCTACCACCAGGATGTCCGAAAACAGAATGATCCCGTCGAGAGGGAAACGGCGCAGGGGTTGAAGCGTGGCCTCGGCCGCCAGCGCCGGGTCATAGCAGAGATCGAGGAAGGATCCCGCCTTTGCCCGCAACGCGCGATACTCGGGCAGGTAGCGCCCAGCTTGCCGCATCAGCCAGAGCGGCGGAGGCCGTTGTGCCTCTCCCCGAAGTGCCGCGAGAAGTGGTTTGGTATCTGCGTCCACGAACACCAGTCGGCCCTTGTCCCCGGTTTCGTCAGACTATCTTCATTAATTGAGTCTTAAGTAAGGGTGGATGATGTTGTTGACGTAGACGAGGGGATTGTGGCGTTCATCCCAAGGGTTCCGTGAATCGTCTCGCGGATCTCGCCACAGATGGGCTCGAGGTGAAGAAGCAACGAAGGGCCATCGCTTCCGGGTCCTTCAACGGTCGTGGGAAAATGTGGATTCTGTGGAATGGCACGTGACGCGGCCGGTCGTAAGAGCATTATCCCCACTATGACAGTCCTGTGACATGGATGATCGGATAAGCTGGGGATAGGTTGGGGACTTGTGGGCTGGGCGGCGTTGCTCACGGATTTCCCACATGAAGGCGTTGAAGAATTGTGCCCGTGCGGGCGCAGCGCGGAGGGTCATGGCGAGCTCATGAGAAGGTTTCATCTGCACCTGGTCTCCGATGCTACCGGCGAGACCTGTATCACGATCGCGCGCGCGGCGGCGGCACAGTTTCAGGGCGTGGATACGGTCGAGCACCTGTGGTCCCTGGTGCGCACCGAGACTCAGCTGCGCCGCGTGCTCACGCATGTGGAGGCTGAGCCCGGCGTGGTGATGTACACCCTCGTCGATCCACAACTCCGCACCCTCCTGGACGAGGAATGCCGGCGCATCGAGGTGCCCTGTATCCCACTCCTTGACGCGGCGATCACGGCATTGAGCGCGTTTCTCGGTGTCGAGAGCCGCAATCAGCCGGGCCGACAGCATGTCATGGACGCGGCCTATCTCAAGCGCATCGAGGCGATGAACTATGCGCTCGCCCATGACGACGGACACTCGCCGGCGTCGCTGCGCGAGGCCGACATCGTGCTCGTCGGCGTCTCGCGGACCTCGAAGACCCCGACCTGCTTCTACCTGGCCAATCGCGGCCTCAAGGCGGCCAATGTGCCGATGGTGCCCGGTTGCCCGCTGCCGTCCGAACTGCCGGCGCTGAAGGGTGCGCTGGTGGTGGGCCTCACGTGTCACCCGGAGCATTTGATCGACATTCGGCGCAGCCGCATGCGCATGATCGGCGATGTCGGAGAGACCGCCTACGTGGACCCGCTGCAGGTGGAAGAGGAGGTGCGGCAGGCCAGGCGGCTCTTTGCCGAGGCCGCATGGCCGGTCATCGACGTGACCGATCGCTCGATCGAGGAGACCGCCGCCGCAATCCTGCAGCTGCACGACCGCCGCGCGCATTCGGGCTGAGCGGTTGGCGCGTCGCGGGAAGCGTATATTCTGCGCCATCGCGCGGGCGAGCCGGGACAGGAAGGCGAAACCATGGCAATGGCTGAGGGTGGCCCAGCCTCACACGGAGAGGTTGGCGACCGCCATCTGGTGCTCGCCTCTCAGGCGGCAGTGCGGGCCGCAATGCTGCGCGCCGTCGGCCTCTCCTTTTCGGTCCAGCCGGCACGGGTGGACGAAGGCGCGGTCAAGGACGCCATGCGGGCCGAGGATCCCGAGGGCCGGGAGACCGCACGGGCGCTCGCCGCGCTCAAGGCCCGGCGGGTCAGTGCAGGTGCGCCGGGCGCCTTCGTCATCGGTGCCGACCAGTTGCTGGTGTGCGGCGACGAGTGGTTCGACAAGCCCGTGGATGTCGACGACGCGCGGGGGCAGCTCCAGCGCCTTCGGGGCCGCCAGCACACGCTGGTGACCGCGGTCTCCGTGGTCCGCGACGAGGCCGAGATCTGGGGCGAGGTGGTGTGTCCGCGACTCACAATGCGGCCTTTCTCGGACGCTTTCCTGGAGCGCTACCTGGAGCAGGCGGGAGACGGGATTCTCGCCTGCGTCGGCGGCTACGAGGCGGAGGGCCTGGGCGGGCAGCTGCTCGCGGAAATCAAGGGCGACTGGTTCGCGGTGCTGGGCCTGCCGCTCCTGCCCCTCCTCGGCTTCCTCCGGGAGCACGGGTTGGTGGAGACATGATCCTCACAGGGGCGGCGCGGCTCGCCGGGGTCATGGGCTGGCCGGTGGCTCACTCGCGCTCGCCGCGCATTCACGGCTACTGGCTCGAGGAGAAGGGGATCGACGGCGCCTACCTGCCGCTCGCGGTGCGGCCCGAGGCCCTGAACGCTGCCCTCGCTGCGCTGCCTGCTCTCGGATTTCGCGGCTGCAACCTGACCGCGCCGCACAAGGAGGCCGCGCTTGCGCGCATGGACTCGCTGTCGGAGAGCGCGCGCCGGATCGGCGCGGTGAACACCGTGACGGTCGCGGACGATGGTGCGTTGCACGGCGACAACACCGATGGCTTCGGCTTCATCAGCCACCTGCGCCAGGAAGCGCCGGGCTGGGAGCCTGCGTCGCCGGTCACGGTGCTGGGGGCCGGTGGCGCGGCGCGCGCGGTGGTGGACGCGCTCACTGCCGCAGGCGTCGCCGAAATCCGCCTGCTCAACCGCTCGGGCGAGCGCGCGGCGGCACTCGCCGAGGAGGCGGGCAACACAGTCCGCCCTCTCTCTTGGGAGCAGAGGGAAGCAGCGCTCGACGGCTGCGGGCTGCTGGTTAACACCACGACACTCGGCCAGGTGGGCAAGCCTGCGCTCGACCTCGCTCTCGACCGTCTGCCTGCCGAAGCGGTGGTCTACGACCTGGTCTACGCGCCGCTGGAGACCGACCTGTTGAGGTCAGCGCGGGCGCGTGGCCATGCGGCGGTGGACGGGCTCGGCATGTTGATCCATCAGGCGCGGCCAGGCTTCGCCGCCTGGTTTGGCGGCGAGGCCGAGGTGACGGCGGCACTCCGCACCTTCGCCGCCGAGGGGCTGTGAAGGGGGGCGGTCGTGGTCATCCTTGGCCTTACCGGCTCCATCGGCATGGGCAAGACGACCGTGGCGAACGCCTTGCGCGCGTGCGGCGCCGCCATCTACGACGCCGATGCGGCGGTGCACCGGCTGCTCGCGCCCGGCGGGGCCGCGGTGGCGCCGGTGCTCGCGTGCTTCCCTGATGCTGCCACCGGCGAGGGCGCGGCGCGCGCGGCGGACCGCCGGGTGCTCGGTGCGCGCGTCTTCGCGGACCCGGAGGCGTTGGCGGAGCTGGAAGCGATCCTCCATCCCCTGGTCCGCGCGGGCGAGCGGCACTTCCTCGCGACGAGCCAGCGACGGGGCTGCCGCCTCGCGGTCCTCGATATGCCGCTGCTCTTCGAGACCGGCGGCGAGACGCGCTGCGATGCCACCCTGGTGGTCTCGGCGCCGGATTTCGTGCAGCGCGCACGGGTGCTGGGCCGGGCCCGGATGACCGAGGAACGCCTGGCCGCGATCCTCGCCCGCCAGACGCCGGACGCCGAGAAGCGGCGGCGCGCGGACTTCGTGATCCGCACCGGGCTCGACCGGCGGGTGTCACGGATGGCTGCGCGGCGGATCGCGGCACGCCTCGCCACAGAGCGCGGCACGCGTTGGCCCGCGTGCTGGGCAGGGGCGCTGAAGCCGGCTCAGGAGGGTGACCATGCGTGAAGTCGTGCTCGATACCGAGACCACCGGCCTGGAACCGGCGGAGGGCCACAGGGTCGTCGAGGTCGGCGCGGTCGAGCTGGTCAACCACATCCCCTCGGGCCGGCGCTTCCAGCGCTATCTCGATCCCGAGCGCGACATGCCGGAGGGCGCCGAGCGCGTGCACGGGCTCACCCGGGCCTTCCTCGCCGGGCACCGGCGCTTCGCCGAGGAGGTCGACGCGATTCTCGACTTCATCGGCGATGCCAAGCTGGTCATGCACAACGCGCCCTTCGACCTCGGCTTCCTCAATGCCGAGCTCGAGCGCATCGGCAGGCCGCCAATCCCGGCGGAGCGGACGCTGGACACGCTGGCGATCGCCAGGCGCAAGTTTCCCGGCGCACCGGCGAGCCTCGATGCGCTCTGTAAGCGCTTCTCAATCGACCGGTCGATGCGGGAAAAGCATGGTGCGCTGCTGGATGCCGAGCTGCTGACCGAGGTCTATCTGGAGCTGACCGGCGGCCGTCAGCCCGGGCTGGAGCTGCAACGCGCGGTGCCGGCGCAGGGGGCCGCGCCCGCGTCCCGCGCGGACCGTGCTGCCCGCCCGCCGCGTCCGCACGCGCCGACCGAGGCCGAGACTGCGGCCCATGCCGCCTTCGTCGCGACGCTGAAGGATCCGATCTGGAAGGGCTGAGCGGAGAAGCGGGTCAGACGAACCAGTCAGCCGACGCGGGCCATGACCCCGCCGTCCACCGGGAGCGCCACGCCGGTGATGAAGCGGGCGGCGTCTGAGGCGAGGAAGAGCGAGGCCTGGGCCACGTCCCAGGCGCTGCCCATGCCGCCCCTGAGCGGGCTCCAGGTGTCGCGGGTGGCGGCGATCTCCTCGCGCGGCTTGCCGTAGCGGCGGGCTTGCGTGTCCACCGCCATGGGCGTGTCCATATAGCCCGGCAGGATGGCGTTCACGCGCACGCCGTCGGGCGCGCAGTCGAGCGCGAGCTGGCGGGAGAAGGCGATCATGCCCGCCTTGCTCGTCTTGTAGGTGACCGACTTGTAGTCGACCACCGCGGCAATCGACGAGATGTTGGTGATCACCCCGCTGCCCTGGCTGCGCATGACCGGGACCACGTGCTTGCAGGCCATCACCGTGCCGCGCAAGTTGATTGCCATGACTCGGTCGAAGCTCGCCTCGTCGAGATCCGCGAGCGGCGAATCCCCGCCGGTGTAGGCGACGCCCACGTTGTTCTGCAGCACGTCGATGCGCCCGTGGCGGGCGACAACGGAGCGGACGGCCCCGATCAGCGCCTGCTCGTCGGTGACATCGGCGGCCAGCGCCTCGGCAGCGGCGCCCTCCGCCTCGATGATTGCGGCGGTTTCCTCGGCGGACGCGCGGTCGCGGTCGAGGGCCACCACGTGCGCGCCGGCGCGGGCGAAGAGCACGCAGGTGGCGCGTCCGTTGCCGATCACCGGCCCGGGCGTCTGGCCGGCGCCGGCCACGATCGCGACCCGGCCGTCGAGGCTCAGCGTCGGGCTTTGCCAGGGTGCCGCGCCGGTGGCAGGGGAGTCCTCGGTCATGGTGTCGCCAATCTCACGCTGAAGGGAGGACCCAAAGGCTCGGCAGGCACGCGCGCCTTGTCAAGCCAGGCGGTTGCGCCGCACCGCAGCGCATGAGAGCGTTTGCCGCGCCAGACCCGCCGCCATCGAACACCGCACCCGGAGCATCGAGCCATGAAGATCGGCGCCGTTATCTTCGCCACCGACTACTGCATTGCGCTTACCGAGCTTGCTCCTGCATTGGAGGAGCGGGGGTTCGATGCGCTCTTCGTGCCCGAGCACACCCACATCCCCACGAGCCGGCGCTCGCCCTGGCGGGGTGGCGGCGAGCTGCCGCGGGAATACTCCCATACGCTCGACCCCTTCGTGGGGCTGGCGGCCGCCGCGGCGGTGACCAGCACACTCCGCCTGGGCACCGGCATCTGCCTGGTCACCGAGCGCGACCCCATCGTCACCGCGAAGGCGGTGGCGAGCCTCGATCTGGTCTCCGGCGGGCGCTTCGAGTTCGGTATCGGCGCGGGCTGGAACGCCGAAGAGATGGAGCATCATGGCACCCGCTTCGAGACCCGCTTTCGGGTCATGGAGGACCGGGTCAAGGCCATGCAGGCGATCTGGGCTGCGGACGAGGCGAGCTACGAGGGCGCGTTCACGTCCTTCGAGCCCAGCTGGTCGTGGCCCAAGCCCGTGCAGAAGCCGCATCCGCCGATCCTGCTGGGCGGCGAGACCGTGCATACAATGCGGCGGGTAATGGATTTCTGCTCGGGCTGGTTCCCGCGCGGCCCGCTGCTGCCCGATCCGGCCGAAGGCATGGCGAGACTCCGCGCCGCCGCCGAAGATGCCGGGCGCGACCCGACCACGGTGTCAGCCACGGTCTTCGGTGCCGAGCCCGAAGCTGGCTATCTGGACGCCTGCCGGGAAGCCGGGATGGATCGTGCGCTGCTGATCCTGCCGCCGGAAGGGCGCGACGGGGTGATGCCCGTCGTCGACCGCTACGCGACCCTTATCGGCTGAGCTGACGTCGGCTGAGGTGCGCCGGAGTCAACGAGCGGAAGGCCTCTCTCGCGGCTTCGGCGCCGAGTGCGCCCCAGAGTGCGCCGCCGAGCACCGCCCCGAGCGCACCCCAGGGCTTCTGTTCCGCGAGCGGCTGCGGGGCGCCGCGCCGCCCCCTGACGCGGACCTTAAAGGACTCGTCCGGCGCGGGAAGGGGCATCTGGGTGGTCTTGAGGCTGTAGCCGGCCCGGTCGGGATCGAGGTCCACCTCGTGCAGGATGGTCGCCATGGTGGCCGCGATCTGCACCTCGGCGAAGCCGTTGCCGAGGCAGCGGTGGGGGCCGAGGCCGAAGGGCGCGTACACGTAAGGCTGCTTGTGCTCCGCCCGCTCCGGCGTGTAGCGGTCGATGTCGAAGCGCTCGGGCTCGGGGAAGAATTCCGGCAGGTAGTGGGGCACGGCGGTCGCGATCATCACCCGCTCGCCGGCGGGGATGCGGTGGCCTGCGAACTCGAAGGAATTCGCGGCAGTCCGGACCAGGAGCGGCGTGACCGGATACATCCGCATGGTTTCCATGGCCGCGCGGTGCATCGCGTCCATCTCGCGCAGCGCCTGGTCGGCCGGCACGTCGCCGCTGAGGAGGGCGTTGGCCTCTTCGCGCACCTTCTCCAGCACGTCCGGGTTCCTGAGCAGGGCGTAGAGCATGAAGGCGCAGGTGCCTGCCACAGTGTCCAGCGCGGCGACGAAGGGGCCCATGGCCGCGATCTTCAGGTCCGCCTCCGGGAAGAATTTCGGGTCTTCTTCGTGCAGGTCCAGTAGGTCGTCGATCAGGTCCGGGGCGGCGCCGTGGCGCTCCCGCATCGTGCCTGAGTGGCACTCGATGACCTCGTTATAGAGCTTGTCCACTTGCGCCGAGGCGCGGCGGAAGCGCGGCGACCAGCGCAGGTAGGGCCGCGGCACGACGGTGGCGGACAGCAGACCGTGGACGTAGCAGACCAGGTCGTCGTTGTAGGGACGCGGCGAGACGCCGGCGACCAGCGTGCCCACCTGATCGGTAACGATCCGTTGCAGCGCCGGCACTGCAGCCATCGGCCGCTCTGTCGGCCACGCCGCGATCTCCCGCCGCGCGATGTCGATCATGCCGCCCATGTGCTCGACGGCGTACTCGCGCGAATAGCCGCGCTTCAACGTGCGCCGGAAGGCCGCGTGCTCCGCCCCGTCGGCGCTGAGCGTGGAGCGCGCGGCGCCGAACCAGGCGTTGAAGCCGCTCCAGAACTCGAAGGAGCGAAAGTGCTTCGTGCCCTGCCGCGCGAGGAAGCGGTTGGCCTCGACACCCGCCAGCACGGTGAAGCGCCGGTTGAGCAGGCGCATGCCGTAGACCGGCCCGAGCTCATGGTAGTTGTCGGTGAGGAAGGCGCGCATGTCCCGCGCCATGTCGAAAACACTGCCGACGACCGGCAGGCCGCGTGCGAGCGGTAGGTTCGAGGACGCCATCTCCCAGCCCTCTGCGGTCGTGCCCCTGCCCCTTGTCCCGCGGCGCGGGAGGCCGCAGGGTGCCGCCGCCTGTTTCTATCATGGGGTTGGTGACGGTCGAATTCCAGCTTTTCCGCTATGTCGTTCGGCCCGGACTCTATGCCGGACCGCGCAACCCATGAGATTTCGCCGCTGCTCCCATGCCTGCTCTGGCAAACGAAGGCTCGCCCATGGTATAGGCGCGCCGCCTTCAAGGGGAAAAATGCGATGGACGTGACGACCGAGCGCCACGAGGGTGTGTTATGCGCCCGCGTAATCGGGAGAATCGAGCCGCGCAACGCCGGCGAGTTCCAGACAGCGATCACCGGGGCGGTCCAGAATGGCGACCGCGCCGTGATCCTGGATTTCGAGGAGCTCGCCTATATCGGTAACGTCGGTCTTCGCGCGTTGCACATCACCGCCAGGGTGCTGCGAGACCGTAACGCCCGTGTGGCCGTCTGCGCGCCGCAAGGTGTCGTCGCCGCGGTCTTCGCGGGAAGCGGTGTGGACAGGTTGATCGCGGTGTATCCCACCAAGGCCGCCGCCCTCGCAGCCTTTCGCGAGTGACGCGGCATCCGGCACGACAAAGGGGACGGTAACGGCCGAACCCCAGCATATCCGCTATGCCGGTCGCGCAATGTTGATCGCCAGTTGATCCGCTGCGGGGTTGGCACGCGTCGCGATCGTTCGTATCGTTCAACCCCGCCGAGTTGCAGGGGCTGGGCGACGACATGCGATATGCGACGGGGGCCGAGAGCGGCTCCTGCTCTTCCAGGAGGTAGAGCGTGGACGCGGCACGAATCGTCATCGAAGTCCTCCAGTACTACGGCTACGTCGGGCTCGCCGTTGCGGCCGCATTCCTGCTCTACGGCATTGAGCGCGTGGATGAGGGGGCGCGCCGGTCGTACGCCTTCCGGCCGCTGCTGATCCCGGGCTGTATCGTGCTCTGGCCGCTGGTCATCGTCCGCTGGGTCGCGGCGGAACGGCAGCGCGGCTGAGGGGCCCGTCGTCATGCAGCGCCGCCATCGCAAGACCCACGCCTATATGTGGAAGGTGCTCGCGATCTTTCTGCCGGCGATGCTGATCGCGGCGCTTGCCATTCGCCAGCACGGGCCGACGGAGAAATCCGCCGTCCAGCTCGAAAAGCCCGGGGCGCAGGCCGAGGCGCCCGCCGCAACGGCGGAAGAGTAAGGGGGCGGCTGAGCGATGAGCGTGCGTTACGCGCCGGTCGGCTGGAACCGCAACAAGATCATCTACGATGTCGTGGTGCTCGCCGCCGCCGTCGCCTACATCCTGCTCTTCATCAAGATTGCGCCGAGCTTCCAGGACGTCACCAAGCCGACCAGCGGGGCGATCCTAAGGGCGCAGGCCTTCGGCACCTGCGCCTTCCTGATGCTCACCTTCATCCTGTGCATCGGGCCGCTCGCGCGCCTCGATCAGCGCTTTCTGCCGCTGCTCTACAACAGGCGCCATTTCGGTGTGATCACCTGTGCCATCGCGTTTACGCACGCGACGCACGTGGTCAGCATCTATTACTCGTTCAGCCCGCTGAACAAATACGTCGCCGTGCTGGCGAGCAACACGAGCTACGACCGCTTCCTCGGCTTCCCCTTCGAGACCTTCGGCATCTTCGCGCTCTTCCTGCTGCTGGTGCTCGCGGCCACGAGCCACGACTTCTGGCTCAGGTTCCTGACTCCCCCGATCTGGAAGGCGATCCACATCTCGGTCTACGTCGCCTATGCGGCGATCGTCTGCCATGTGGCGCTCGGCTCCCTGCAGGCGAAGCAGAGCCCGCTGCTCGCCGTCATCGTGGGCCTGAGCGTGGTGGCGGTGACGGGCCTGCACCTCGTTGCCGGGCGCATCGAACGGCAGAAGGACCGTAACGCGGCGGAGAGCGCCCCTGAAAGCACCGACGAGACTCCCTGGGTCGTCGCCGGCAACGTGGATTCGGTGGCGGACGGACGCGGCATCGTGGTGCCGCTGGAGGACGGCGAGCGCGTCGCGGTGTTCCGCTACGGCGACAAGCTGTCGGCACTCGCCAACGTCTGCGCCCATCAGAACGGCCCGCTCGGCGAGGGACGGATCATGGACGGCTGCGTCACCTGCCCGTGGCACGGCTTCCAGTACCGGCCCGAGGACGGCTGCTCGCCGCCGCCCTTCACCGAGAAAGTCGCGACCTACCGGCTCAAGCTCGACGGCAGGCGGATCCTGCTCGATCCCCGAGCGAACGAGCCTGGCACCTATGTCGAGCCCGTGCGGGTGACGGAGGCGTAACATGGCAGGCCGCTTGCCGGACCCAGGCTTCTTCGTCGGCTACCTCAACTCGGTGCCGCGCCCGCTCGCGATCTTCCTGGTGGTGGTTGCCGCTGCCCTCGTGGGCGGCATGGCCGGATTGGCCTTCGCCCTCGGCACCAACGTGAACGACCCCGGCGACGGTACCTTCGCCCGCAAGCTCGGAAAGCAGGAGATGTCGGGGATTCTGGTGGAGAGTCCCTATCCGATCCTGCGCGTGCGCCCGGACGCGAAGAATCCCGAGGCGCGCACGGTCATGCTCACCGTGCCCGGCAAGCGCAGCGTCAAGCGGCGCGGGCGCAAGCTCTTCGACCAGCTCGTCGACGTGACGGGCTTCATGTTCCAGCGCGGCGACATCGACATGCTGCAGGTCCAGGGCAAGAACTCCCTGAAAGCAGTCAAGGCCGGCGAAGGCGAGCCCCCGCCCGAGTTCACTCCGGCGCCGGCGGAGCCCCTCGGCCGCTGGCGTCTCATCGGCGAGATTTGCGACAGCAAGTGCCATCTGGGCGCCATGCGCCCGGGCGACGGGCTCGCGCACAAGGCCTGCGCCAACCTCTGCATTTCATCCGGCGCGCCGCCGATCTTCGTCACTGCGGAGGAGGGCGCGGTCGAGGGCGAGACTTTCCTGCTGATGGCCAATGAGGATGGCGGGCCGCTCCCCGACCACTTCGGCGATTACGTCGCGATCCTCCTCCAGCTCGAAGGCGAGGTCGAACGCCTCGACGATCTCCTGGTCTTCAAGGTCGATATCGACGCGGCCAAGGTGTTCTGAGCGATGAAGCAATTCGCCTGGATCATTGCCGGTGCGATCGTGACCGCCGGGCTCGGCTATGCCTCCTATTGGGTCTATCTGGAGGTGCAGGCCAATACCCGCGGCACGCTCATTTCGGGCTTCGGCATCTTCGTCGGCGTCATGGGCGTGTTCGCCATGCTCAGCGTGGCGCAACTCGTCTTCACCTACACCGAGCGCCTGCTGTGCAAGCGCAAGACGCCCGCTGCCGACGAGGGTTCGTGACGGTCGATTGAGACGCGCCGCGCGGTCGCGCGGTGGCATAAGGCAGGGTCTCCATGAACAAGATCGCGATCAAGACGCTCGACGAGTTGGAAGACCGCCAGCCGGCCTACGCCTTAGTCGGCGAGGTCGATCTTTGCGTCGTTCGCTACGACGACAACGTTTCCGTCTTCTACGGCCGCTGCCTGCACCGGGGCGCGCTCATGGCCGACGGCTACGTCGACGGCGAGAACCTGATCTGCGGCGTCCACTACTGGGACTACCGCCTCGACACCGGCGTCAGCGAATACAACAACGAGGAGATCCTGCCCAAGTTCGTCTCGTGGATCGAAGACGGGAAGGTTCTGGTCGATGCGGACGAGGTCGGCGCCTGGCAGGAGGAGCACCCGCAGCCCTTCAAGCGGGACGAGTACCTCGGCCTCTACGCCGACACCCACCCCGCGGACGAGGAGCCCCACGTCGGTCTGATCCAGGGCTACGCCAGGGACGGACTCTCCGAGACCGGCCATCACGGCGTCGTGGTGGCCATGGGCGTGCCGCGCCAGGATCTGCCGAGCTGGGACGACATCCAGTTCATCACGGCGCAGCTCCACCGCATGCCGCACCTCGACGACGAGCCCGTCGGCACCGAGGTGGTGATCGGCCCCAACGCGCAGAAGCCGCTCACCCTCGAGATTCCGCTCCTGGTCTCGGACATGAGTTTCGGGGCGCTTTCGGAGCCCGCCAAGGTCTCGCTCGCGCGCGGCGCCGAGCTTTCCGGCACCGGCATCTGCTCGGGCGAGGGCGGCATGCTGCCGGAAGAGCAGCAGGCCTGCAGCCGCTACTTCTACGAGTATGCCTCAGGCCGCTTCGGCTTCTCCTGGGACAAGCTTGAGAACGTGCAGGCCTTCCACTTCAAGGGCGGCCAGGGCGCCAAGACCGGCACCGGCGGGCACCTGCCAGGCAACAAGGTAAGGGGCAAGATCGCCGAGGTGCGGGGGCTGCCGGAAGGCTCGCCTGCGGTCTCGCCGCCGCGCTTCCCGGACTGGACCGAATGGCGCCAGGTGAGGGATTTCGCCGACGAGGTGCGCAGCCACACCGGCGGCATCCCGATCGGCTACAAGCTCTCCGCCCAGCACATCGAAAAGGATATCGACGCCGCGCTCGAGGTGGGCGTCGACTACGTCATCCTCGACGGCCGCGGCGGCGGCACCGGCGCGGCGCCGCTCATCTTCCGCGACAACATCTCGGTGCCGACCATCCCGGCGCTCGCCCGCGCGCGGCGCCATCTGGATGCGTCCGAGCGCCAGGACGTGACGCTGGTGATCACCGGGGGCCTGCGCAAGCCCGCCGACTTCGCCAAGGCGCTGGCGCTGGGCGCCGATGCGGTTGCGGTCTCCAACGCCGCGATTCAGGCGATCGGCTGCCTCGGCATGCGCGCCTGCCACACCAACAACTGCCCGGTCGGCATCGCGACCCAGAAGCCGCATCTGACCGCGCGGATCGAAATCGAGAAGTCGGCACGGCGTCTCGCCAACTTCTTCGAGGCGAGCGTCGAGCTGATGAAGATCATGGCGCGCGCCTGCGGGCATTCGCACCTGAATCAGCTCGCGCCCGACGACCTCGTGACCTGGAAAGAGGATATGTCCCGCCTCTCGGGCGTCGCCTACGGCGGCGTCGGCGGCTGAGCGGGCGCTATAGATACCTGGCGAAGGACCTGTTCGCAGCCGGGATTTCGTCGACGGTCCCCAGATAGGCGTGCCGAGTCATGTCGGGCGAGTACTTGCTCGCCGGCGGCTGGCGGCCGAGCGCCTCCGCCATGCTGCGGATATGGTGAGGTGCCGCGCCGCAACAGACGCCCAGATAGTTGACGCCAAGTGCCCGCGCGTCCTTGGTGAATTCCGCGATCTCATAGCGGTTGCAGGTGAAGGGGTCGAGCGCCGTGGGGAAGGGGCGCTCTTCCGGTATGCAGCCACACTCCGAATCGCTGAGCGACAGGAATGTCGGCTCGTCCTCGCTGGTGCGGTAGGCTACCGGCAGCGCCGCGACGTGGCAGCTCACCGCCTCGCGGATTTCCCCGAGCAAGGGCAGCATGGTGGCCGGGCCGCGGGCACAGTTGAGTCCCACGACGTCGGCGCCCGCATCCTCTAGGCGCTTGCCGGCCTCGGCCGGGGTCAGTCCTTCCCGTGTCAGCGGGTCGCGGAAGATGGCGAGGTTGATCACTGCCGGCAGCCCCGCCTCCTTGATCGCCTCCAGCGCCAGCAGCGCCTCGCTGACGTAGGAAATCGTTTCGGCGACGATGAAGTCCACACCCTCGTCCACGGCCCAGCCCACCTGCTCGTCGAACATGGCACGCACGCGCCGCGCGGACTCGTCCTCGCCGTCCACGTAGATGTTGGAGTTGCAGACGTTGCCGGCGACCAGAGCGTCGCCCTCCCGCGCCACCTCCCGCGCAAGACGGATCGCGGTGCGGTTGATCTCTTCCAGTGCGCCCTCCTTGCCGATCAGCCTGAGCTTTTCCCGGTGGGCGTAGTAAGTGAAGGCGAGCATGACGTCAGAGCCCGCGCGCAGGAAGTCGCGGTGCAGCCGGATTACCGCATCGGGGTGTTCCAGCACCGCCTCGGGCACATAGGGGCCGGCGGCGACATAACCGCTGCGCTCGAGCTCGAAGAGATAGCCTTCGGCGCAGATGACCGGCCCTGCCGCCAGCCGTTCGAGTAGACTCGATGCGCCAGACGCTTCGGCGTCAGTCATGGACGTGTTCTCCTTGATGGTGCCAGACGCAGCCGGCGCTAAAGGTGCTTCGCGAAGTCCTTGTATCTGGACGGGACCTTGTCCGAGGTGCCGTAGAAGGCGTGCGTCGACATGTCGGGCGAGTACCTGCTCCCCGGCGGGCGGCGGCCGAGGGCTTCCGCCATGCTGCGGATGTGGTGGGGGGACGCACCGCAGCAGACGCCGAGATAGTTGACGCCGAGCGCCTGCGCGTCCCTGGTGAATTCCTCGATCTCATAGCGATTGACGGTGAAGGGGTCGAGAGCGGTGGGGAAGGGCCGCTCCCGCGGCAGACAGGCGCAGTCGGGATCCTCCAGGGACTGGAAGCTGGGTTGCTCGGCGGTGGTGCGGTAGGCCACCGGCAGCGCCGCGACGTGGCAGCTCACCGCCTCGCGAATGGGGCCGAGCAGCGGCAGCATGGTGGCCGGGCCGCGCGTGCAGTTGAGCCCGACCACGTCGGCGCCCGCGTCTTCCAGGCGCTTGGCTGCCTCGGCCATGCTCAATCCGTCCCGCGTGATCGGGTCGCGGTGGACGGCGAGGTTGATCACGGCCGTCTGGCCGGCCGCCTTGATGGCTTCAAGCGCGAGCAGGGCCTCGCCGACGAAGGAGATGGTCTCGGCGACGATGTAATCCACGCCTTCGTCGACGGCCCAGGCCACCTGCTCGTCGAACATCGCGCGCACGTCGCGGGCGGACTCGGCGTCACCCTCGACATAGGTGTTGGAGTTGGACACATTACCGGCGACCAGCGCGTCGCTCCCCTGCGCCGCTTCCCGCGCGAGGCGCAGCGCGGTGCGGTTCATTTCCTCGAGCGAGTCTTCCCTGCCGATCACGCGGAGCTTCTCGCGATGGGCGTAGTAGGTGAAGGCCAGCATGACGTCGGAGCCCGCGTGCAGAAAATCGCGGTGCAATTGGGCCACGACCTCCGGGTGGTCCACAACCGCCTCCGGCACGTAGGCGCCTGCGGAGAGATAGCCGCGGCGCTCGATCTCGAAGAGATAGCCCTCGGCGCAGATGACCGGCCCCGCCGCCAGCCGCTCGAGAAGATTCAGTCCGCTGGATAGTGCGGCGTCAGTCATGGGTAACGCTCCCTATTGGTACTGGCCGGCCGGGCCGGGATGCAGTGGCGAATCCTTCACCCGCCACAGGAACCGCCGCACGATATCGCCGTAGCCGGCGAACAAAAAGCCGCCGTTTTCGGCAAGCACCCGCTGCCGCTCCGCGCGGTAAACACGGGGCAGATCGTACCAGGCGATGCCGGGCCGCTCGTGGTGGAGCGCATGAAAATTGTTGCCGAGGAAGAGCAGTCTCATCAGCGGGCCGGCCTCCACGATGACGGTGCGCTGTGACTGATCCGCCGCAGGCCGATGCTCGGTGTAGGAGCGCAGCAGGATCACCGCGGTGCCCGGATAGACGTAGAGCATCACGTAGGCCCAGAGCGGGATGCCGCAGACGACCAGCACCCAGACCAGCACCAGCGCAGTCAGCACCGCATGCGTGGCCCAGATTTGAACGCATCCCGGCTCACCGCGGATCAGCCGCGCGCCTTCCTCCCGCCAGAACGCGAGCATTGTGAGCGCAGGCCCCAGCAGCAGCCGGCCGGCCAGAGTGTTGTGGACCCGGAGCAGCGCCCGATGGACCGGCCCCAGCCGACGCCAGCGCTCGGGCTCCACGTAGAAGCTCTCGGTATCGCCGAGCGGTTCCGTGAGGTGCGGCGTGGCGTGATGGCTGAGGTGACGGCTGCGGTAGAGCGGATAGGGGAGCCAGAGCGCGACCGGCGCCATGGCGAGCGCGGCGTTTGCCCATTGCCGGCGCGTGGGGTGGCCGTGGATGATCTCGTGTTGCAGGCTGCCGTGCCAGCCGATCAGCCAGCCGCCGAGCGGCAGGACCAGCCACCAGGGCAGCGCATGATGGTACCAGGTGAGCGCCAGCCAGCCGCCGTAGATCGCCGCCGCCACGATCCAGGTCGGCCCCTCGATCCAGCGCCAGAGGGCAGGGAGGTCCGCTCGAGCGAGGGAATTGTCGGGGTTACTGTGCACGATGACCCGGCTGTGGCGACGGCGACAATCCACTCTGTGGCCCGTCTTGCGTTGAAACAACGTGGGAATTCGCTTGGATTGTCACAGTTCGCGTTAATTTCCAGATGTTTGTGATATACTGCACCGAGTGTTGATATTTCGCGCAATCCGGTGAACAGGCGCATGGACAGGCGTGACACGGCGCAACGCTTTCGCGAGCGGCTGCTCGAGGCCATGGAGAGGGGGCAGGTCAACCGGTCCGCCCTCGCCGCGCGCATCGGGATCGACCGCTCCACGCTGTCGCAGCTTCTATCGGCCGAGGCCGACCGCCTGCCGCGCGCCGACACCGCCGCAGCGATCGCGGCAGCTCTTCACGTGAGCCTCGATTGGTTGCTCGGCCTCAGCCAGCAGGCGAAGCTCGGCGCCGATATCCTGGAAGAATCGGTTGAAGTGAAGGCGAGCGCGGACGAGCCCGCGGATGAAAGCCTCGCCGCGTGGTACGCCGAGGCGGTCGGCTACAAGATCCGCCACGTGCCGACCACGCTCCCGGACCTGCTCAAGACCGAGGCGGTGCTGGACTACGAGTATCGCGACTTCGCCGCCAGATCGCCCGACCGGGCGATCGCGATTTCCCACGGCCGCCTCGCCTATGTGCGGCTGCCGGAGACGGATATCGAAATCTGCGTGTCGCGTCAGTCCATGGAGTCCTTTACCCGTGCCGAGGGCATCTGGCGCGAGCTTTCGTTAGCGGCCAGGCGCGAGCAGCTCGATCACATGATCGCGTTGATCGACGAGCTCTACCCCACGCTCCGCGTGTGCTTCTTCGACGGCCTTACCCATTTCTCCGCGCCCTACACCGTGTTCGGGCCGCAGCGGGCGGTGGTCTATGTCGGCCAGATGTTTTTCGCCTTCAACACGATCGCGCACATTCGCGTGCTCACACGCCATTTCGACGCCCTGGTGCGAGCCTCGACCGTGCCGGCCCATGTGGCCGGCAATTCCTTGCGCGAGCTGCGCGATGAGTTGGACTAACGCTCGCGGCGCCAGCGGATATCGTCGAGGACGAGGCGGGCGCGCACGCCCAGGTACGTGATGGGCGCGGGCGGCAGCGGGTCCGGCTTCCCCTGTGCCTCCAGATCGGCGATGAGCGGGTTGTCCTGTCCGGTCGCCATGTCCGCCGCTAGCACGCCCGAGATGGTGCCCTTGGTGACGCCGACCCCGTTCTGGCACACGGCGGCGAAGGTGTGGGGACCCACCTTGCCGAAGCCCGGCGCATGGTTGCGCGAGAGGCAGACGTAGCCGCGCCAGGTGTGCTCGATCTTGACCTCCGGCAGCATCGGGAAGCGCGCCTCGAAGGCCCGCTGATGGTCTCGCTTGATCGTCTCCATTTCGGCGTCCGAGCGCCTGAGCTTCGGCGCATAAAAGAAGCGCTGGCGGATCAGGATGCGCCGCTCGGTGGTGTAGCGCATGGTGACGCTGATGTGGGAGTTGGCCGGGGTGAGTCCCCAGTCATCCACGCCGCCGAGCGCCTGGTGCTCCGCCTTGGTGAGCGGCCGGGTCAGGCTGCCGTGGGCGGCGAAAGTGAGCAGGGAGCCCTTGAAGACCGAGAACTGCGGCGCAAAGCCGTTGACCGCGAGCACCATGGCCTGGGCGTCGACGGTGCCGCCCGGGGTGGTCGCGCGAATGCCGTTCCGCTCCTCCACTTCCATCACCGGCGTGTACTCGTGCAGCGTCACGTTCCCGGGCAGGGTGTCGGCGAGGCCCTTGGTGAGGCCCGCCGGGTTCATGAGCCGCCCGCCCGCCGTGTAGAGCGCCGACGTGTGATAGGAGGTGCCGAGCTCCCGCTTGAGACCGGCGGCGTCGACCCAGCGATAGGGCTCGTCGAGTTCGTCGAGCGCGCGCGCAAAGGGCTCCAGGATCTTCTCGCGCCCGAGCTCCGTGCGGGCGGCGTGGTACTTGCCGCGATGGGTGTAGGCGCACTCGATCCCGTTCTGGGTGACGCACGCATCCAGATAGTCGATCGCCGCCCGGCTGAGGCGGATGTAGTCGTGCGCGCCCGAGAGCTCCTCGAACTCGCCGCCGACATTGTGCGGCAGGTCGATGGCGAAGCCCGAGTTGCGCCCTGACGCGCCCTCGCCCACCTCATGGGCATCGAGCAGGACGATGTGATCGTCGGGCCGGTTCTCGGCGAGCCTGCGCGCCGCCGCCAGGCCGGCGAAGCCCGCGCCCACCACCAGCCAGTCGGCCCGCACGTCGCCCTTGAGCGCAGGCGTGGGCTCGCGCGGCGGCAGGATGCGGCTCCAGCCGTTGGTGGCGTCCTCCTTGGGTAGAATCTTGACCGCCATGAGCTGGCCTCCGCGCGGATGGCCGGAAGAACCCGGACTATGCCGGACTTATCCGGACCGACCGCCCCGTGTCTAGCGCGCGTTGGGGATGAAGAGACGCTCGCCGTCGATGGCGAAGCCGTCGATCGCCGCCTGGCCCGCGGGCGAGAGCAGCCATTCGGCGAAGCGCCGGGCGGGCTCGGCCTTCACATGCGGGTGCCGCTCCGGGCTCACCAGGGTGACGCCGTACTGGTTCCGGAGCCGCGCATCGCCCTCCACCACGACCCGGAGGTCGAGCCTGCCCCGCATGGCGAGCCAGGTGCCGCGATCGGCGAGGGTGTAGGCCTCCATCATCGTTGCGGTGTTGAGCGTCGCCCCCATGCCTTGGCCGGCTTCGCGATACCAGGTGCCGGACGCGCCGGTGGGGTCCACGCCGGCAGCCGCCCAGAGCGCCTGCTCGCGCCGGTGGGTGCCGCTGTCGTCGCCCCGGCTCACGAAGGGCGCCTTCGCCGCCGCGATGCCGGCAAGCGCCGCCGCCGCGTCGCCCGTGCCGACGATCCCGGCCGGATCGCTCGCCGGCCCGACCACCACGAAGTCGTTGTGCATCAGGTCGAAGCGCTGGCTGCCGTAGCCCTCGGCAACGAAAGCCTCCTCCGACGGCTTGTCGTGCACCAGCAGCAGGTCCGCATCGCCGTTCCGCGCGAGCCGGAGCGCCTGGCCGGTGCCGACCGCGACGACGCGCACCTCGATCCCGCTCTCGGCCTCGAAGAGCGGCAGCAGATGGTCGAAGAGCCCGGCGTTCTGGGTCGACGTGGTCGAGGCGACGGTGATGAAGTCCCCGGCCCGCGCGCCCGGCGCCGCCAGCAGGAGCGCGAGGGCCGACGCCAAGAACAGCCGGAGAACGCGGCCTCGGATGCGGCCGTGCTGTCGCATGGGCGGCGGTCTCTGGTTCAGGCCCTGGGCGGGGTGAGCTCGCGGCGCTCCCACCACAAGAGCTCGCCCCGCAGGAAGGCGCTGGCGAGCTCGTTCTCCGGCCCCGCGAAGAAGGTCTCCGCTGCGGCATGCTCCAGCAGGCGGCCCCGGTGCAGGAACATCACCTCGTCCGCAAGCCGCCGCGCCTGGCCGAGATCGTGCGTGGTCATGATGATCTTGGTGCCCTCCGCGGCCATCGCCTCGATTGCGCCCTCTATCACGTGGGTCGCCGCCGGGTCGAGATTGGCGGTCGGCTCGTCGAGGAAGAGCACCTGCGGGTGCAGCGCCCAGGAGCGCGCGAGCGCCAGCCGCTGCTGCTCGCCGAAGGAGAGCACGCGCGCCGGAATGCGCGCGAAGGCGCCGAGCCCGGTACGCTCCAGCGCGTCGTCAATGAGCCGTCGGCGCTCGGGCCGGGGGATACGGCGCAGGCCGAGCGCGAAGTCGATGTTGGCGGCGACCGAGCGGCGCAGCATCACCGGGCGCTGCATCACCATCGCCTGGAAGCGCAGCGGGTCGCGCCCGGCGGCGCCCAGCCACAGCACCTCGCCCTCGCTCGGCGCGATCAGCCCGTGGCAGAGCCGGAGCAGGAGGCTCTTCCCGGCACCGTTGGGACCCATGATGATGGTCTTCGGCCCCTCGGCGACGCGCATCGAGACCGACTTCAGCAATCTTTGCCGGTCGCGCTCGAAGCTCACGCCCCTAAGCTCCAGCGGCAGGATCGAGGCCGCCGTCATCGCGGCCGCCCTTGCGCCAGCGTGCCCCGCAGGAGCGCGGCGGCGGCGCTGACGGCAATCGAGAGCGCGACCAGGACGATGCCCAAGCCCAGCGCGAGCGCGAGGTCGCCCTTGGAGACCTCGAGCGCGATCGCCGTGGTCATGACGCGGGTCACGTGGTCGATATTGCCGCCCACGATCATCACCGCGCCGACCTCGGCGATGGCGCGGCCGAAGCCCGCGAGCACGGCGGTGAGCAGGCTCACGCGCCCGTCCCAGAGCAGCGCCATCAGCGCGCGCCGCGGCGTCGCGCCGAGCGAGCGCAGTTGCTCCTCGTACTCGTCCCACATGTCTTCGATCACCTGGCGGGCGAGCGCGGCGATGATCGGGGTCACCAGCAGCACCTGGGCGATGACCATCGCGGTCGGCGTGAAGAGCAGGCCGAGCACGCCGAGCGGACCCGCGCGGGAGAGCACGAGGTAGACCAGCAAGCCCACCACCACCGGCGGCAGGCCCATGAGCGCGTTGAGCAGGACGACGAGCGCCCCCCGGCCGGGGAAGCGGAAGAGCGCCACCGCCGCGCCGAGCGGCAGTCCGACGACGCTCGCCACCGCCACGGCGCCCACGCTGACCTGGAGCGAAAGCAGCACGATCTCGCCGAGATCGCTGTCGAGCCGATAGACGAGGGAGAAGGCCGCCGCGAAGGCCTCGGCGATGTCGGTCACGCTGGCGCCCTACCGCCTGCTGAGGTGAGTGCCGGCCGCCACCCGGCGCCGGTGCCGGCCATGGTCCCAACACCGTGTCCGGAACGCAACCGCCCGCCCACTCACCTCAGAGGATCGATCAACCGACGCCAGAACTCCTACACCTCAAAACTGCCGCCAGGCTGTCCGACGAACCGAGGCCACTTCAGTCTACAGGGCCTGCGAGGAGTTGGCCGCCAAAGGTGTCAATATCACTCTGCCTTCCGGACCGACGAAAAACAGCACCCGTGTGATTGCGTTTTGCGAGGATCTGGACAACTACAAGGTCGAACTGAACGAGTCGATTCTGAAATCTCTCTGAAAGGGAAAGGTACGATGGGCAACAAACCCCAACTCTTTAAGTTTCAAGATATTGAACACCGGCTACACACACTGGAGCCCGGAAAGACCTACATCAAGCCCTTTGTGACCAGTGCGATTAGCGATACTATGTGCGGTGGCTTGAACTTCCTGAATCAGGTTTCCGTGCCGTGGAAGCTGACCTGCGATGAGATCATCTACTGCATGGAAGGGACCTTCCGTTTGACGTGCGGTGGCGAAGCTTATATCTGCAACCCGGGCGATGTTCTCTACATCCCGAGGGACAATCACATCGCATACGAGTGCGATGAAAAATGCGTGATCTTCTATGCGGCGTATCCACATGATTGGAAGCAAAGAGCAGGCATAACCTTTGTCCCAGGAATCGACCCCGAAGATATGCCGCCAACCGACAACTGAGGGTTGTTCGGCGCTCTAATTGGACGCCGATCGGCGTGGTCCGGCTGAAGATCCGGGGACCGTCGGCGAGGGCGTGGACGGTTTCGATCTCGCCGTTCTCGGCTACCCGTCTGAGCGTCTCGGGCGTGACCTGAAGGAGTACGGCCGCCCTGGTCAGGTTGAGCCATGGCTCGATGCTGTCGGCGGCCGGGCGGCGGACCGGGATCCGATGATGGGATCGCAGCGACATCAGCCGCTCCCGGGACCAGCGATTGCCGTTGCCGGTAACCAGCCCGTTGCGGTTCAGCAGCCCCGCGATGAGATCGTCGCCGACGATGCGGACCAGCAGGCGGACGGCATCGATGATGTCGGGTGCGGTGCTGTCGCGCTGGCGGCGGCGCCGCGCCGGGTTCGGGTCGTGCAGGGTCTCGGCACGGTGATGGCGGCAGTGCATGACAGGCCACCGCCGCTACCAGCTGAGCGAGCTGCGCAGCAACAGGCCGTGTTCCGCAGCGCCCTCGTGCGCCTCCTCTCGCGTGCCTTCCAAGGAGACCGCCGTGCCGGGTGCGACCTGCCACCTCGCCCCGGTGCGCCACACGCGCCCACCGTCACTCCAGCCGAGGCCTGCATAGGGCGTGAGTACCCCCGGCGCGCGCCCGAGATCCAGACCGTAACCGACCTCAGCCTCGAGCCTGCGCCCGGCCTCGAAGTCGCCCTGCGGCGCCAGGTCCTGCGCGTCGGCGAGCGACCAGAGCCGCTCCGTTCCGCCCGACGCCGCACCCCAGACCGGCGCGAGGGTGAGCGAGAGGCCTTCTCCCGATGAACCGGGGTCGATGCGGATGGCGCCAGACGCGCCCCATTCCTCGTAGCCCGCCTCCTGGTGGGCGACGAGCGTGCGCACCGAGCCCTCGATGGTCACCCCGCCGCCCGAGTAGCGGAGCCCCGCACCCACCTCGAGGCCGGTGCCGGTCTCGGCGTCGCCGCCGTCATGACGAACGCCGAGCTCCAGTGAGGGCGTCAGCACGCCCGAGCCGGTCGCGAAGCTGCGCGCGCCTTCGACCGTGAGCCGCACGCGGCTCACGTCCGCCTCGCTCCCCGCCATGCCGGGGACCGCTCGCGAGGACGTGCCCGCCCAGAATGCGTCCGACTTGAGCGCTACCGCGAGCCCGTCGGGCTCCGAGGGCGAAAGCACCTCGCCCCGCGCCCCCACCGCGACCATGCGCATGCCGATGTCGGTCTCGTAGCGCCGCGCACGGTCCGTTCCGGGATGCTGGGTGAGGGTGAGGTCGCCCTCGCCGTAGCCCGCGAACCCCCATACGTTCACCGTCTCGGTGAGGCCGAGCTGTGCATAGGGATAGAACGCGGTGAGCGAGCTCTCGACAGTGCCGCTGTCGTCATGCTTCCTACCCAGGAGCGCGTAGTCGCCGTCGCCATCGCTCACCGACAGAGCCACGCCGGCGAGCCAGCGCTCAGTCCCGACGTCGGCGCCGAGGAAGCCGCTGGTCACGCTCGCATCCATGCGCACGTCGTCGACCTCGGCCTCGAACCCGCCTGTAGCGGCGCGGCCCCACGCGGTCCAGGCCGGCCCGCCCGCCTCGCCGCCGGAGGACAAATGGAACGAGCTCCCGAGCAGGAGCGCGCGGCCCGTCATCCCTCGGCCGGTATCGGCGGGCGCATCCTCGCCTGCACCCAGCGCTTCGAGCGCGCCGCGCACGTCGCCCTCGCCCGCCGGAGCTGCCGCGCTGTCCGAGAGGTCGAGCGACTGTCCGCCCACCGTAACGTGTGAGCCGCCGCTCCCTTGCAGCCGCCCCCCGATGGCCTCGACCGCCTGGGAGGCCACCGTGCGCCCAAAGCGCGCGAGCCATGCCTGCGGCATTGGGTCCGAGTTCACGATGGTGCCGGTCGCCGTGTCGTCCACGATGAGTGCTCCGGAGGCGTCGCTCAGGGTCAGTGTCAAGGTTTCCGCGCCTTCGTCGATAGCGTCGTCCAGCACCGCCACGGAGACGCTCTTCCGGGTCTGACCTGCTGCGAAGGTGAGAGTCCCGTTTGCTTCCGTGTAATCTTGATCTGCGGTGGCAGTGCCGTCGGCAGTCGCGTACGCCACCGTCACCCGCGCCGACACCGCCCGGTTCAACGTTACCGCGAAGTCGAGCGTTGCATCCGCCCTCTCGCGTGTCTGCGCGTCCGCCACCGCGAGCGCCGCCGGGCCCCGCACCCTGTGGGCGGCCTGTACCCCTGAGGCGGCATATTCGATGGCCGCCTGCGCTCCGGTTTCCACACCTTGGATGGTGCCGTCGTTCAGGTGGATGGCTCCAGCCGGAATCTCGATGCCGTCCTCGTCCCGGTCGTCCGGTCGCACCGTGTAGCCGAAGACGAGATCCTGTGTCCCGCCACCGCCGGCGTAGTTGGCCCTTGCCTTGCGAGGAGCGTCGGGACTCCCGAGGTCGAATTCGAGATAGGGGCTTCCCGTCACCGTGACCGGCCGGGTGAAGACGATCCGGATCTCGATGTGTTCGCCAACCTCATAGGTGTCGCCCGATACAGGCTCGGAAATCACCTCGGGGGCCCCGAAAACCCCGAGCGGGCCGCTTCCCTCGTCGTCGACTTCGACAACCACGATGTCGGGCAGCGCGATGCGCGACTGACCGTGGTCGCCGCTCACGAGGTAGTGGTGGAAACGCCGTTCGCCGGGATACGGGTCATTGTCCTGCAGCGCCTCCACCGTCACCGAGAAGGCCTCCTGCCAGTGGTGCGCATTCCGGTTGGCTACCGGCCCGCTCGGAAGAGTCTGGGACTCTTCCCCGTCTAGATCGGGCGAGAAGGGCCAGGAATGGTCGCCCTGCGGCACCAGGTCGGCATCGCCCTCACCGGGCTCCCAGACAAGGATGCCCCACTGTGCAGGCCGCCGGTCCAGCTTGATCTGGTAGGTGACCTGCTCGCCTTCGCGGACGGTCAGCCGCAAGTCGGCAAGGGGATTGCCGTCTCCATCCAGGAACGAGACACCCGCCACGTCATCGTCGGTAATGGTGACGGTCGCCCGGCAGGGGCCCTCGCACCGTGTCCGGTTGGGATTGCGCACCTGGATCAGATCGCCGAGCGACGCGTCGCGCGACAGCGTCAGGGTGAGCTGCTCGTCATGCTCGTCGTCGTCGTCATCGACCAGCGGCAGGGCGACGGACTTGCGCGCGACCCAGCGCCCGTCCGTGGCCGCATAGTCCTCCGGCGCGAAGGTCAGCGTCGCGTCGACTGGAGCGAAGTCGACATCGGCGGTTGCGGTGCCGCCCTCGGTCGAAAGCGTCACCGCGTGGCTGCGATTGGGCGCCGGCATTCCCGGCTGGGTTTCCATCACCACGTCGACGCTCGCTTCGGCGCCGCTCGCGCCCTCGTCGAAGCTGTAGGAGGTCTGGCTCAGCCGTGCGATCAGAGCGGGGATGGAGGCCGCCATCCGCGTGTAGGCCGCGGCCGGTGTCCCGACGTGGTAGCCGTACCCGAGCACCAGAGTGGCCGTGAGGGTTCCGCCTTGTGCCGGGTTCGGGTTTTGTCGGGAGGCGGGAACCCGAAGCTCCGCGGCGGTCGCGTGGGCGGCGAACTCGACCTGTTGGAGGAGATCGGCGGAGTCCAGGAAGGGCTGATCCTGTGTCAGCCGCAGGTTGACCCGAATCGCCCGGTCCGCCGCCTCTGCCAGCGTCAGGTTGAACACGATGTCGTCCAGTCCCGCGATGTAGGCGTCACGGCCCGGCCGGATGGTGACGGTCTGCCCGGTGGCGTCCCCGTCGTCGTCGGCGATGGCAACGCTGACGCTCGACCGGTCGCCGGCGCGAACTCCCGATGGCAGCGCACCGAATGCGATCGTCAGGGTCTCTCCGTCGTCGTCCTCGCCGTCGTCGACGGCCATCAGCGTGAGACTCTTCTCTTTTTCGCCGGGCTCGAAGATCGCGCTGGAGGCCGACAGGGTGTAGTCGTCAGCCGTCGCACCATCGCCCAGGGCGACGATGATCGGAATGATGACGGCGTGGCTGGGGGCGGTATCCAGCACGACCGTGACGGATTCCGCGGTCCCGCCCTCGGAAACCGTCAGCGCGGTCGCGTCGAACGCGGCGGTCATCGCGCGATCGACCTTGTGAATGGCGTCCTCCGCGACGCCCGGATATGCACGCTCGACGGGCACGGAGCCCAGTGCGGGACTAGTGACGGGGAGCCGTCCGCTGAAACCGGAGTCCGGCACGCCGACATCGACGCTGATGCCGTCGGCGTCGTAGTCGTCGTATTGCACGCTGTAGCGGTAAACCAGCCGGCGGGTCCCGGAACCCGAGACGTAGCGCGCCGCCCGGTCGTTGGCGGCACCGGCCGCATCGCCGACCCGGATGGCGATGGAGGAGTCGCCCTCCGGCACGTACGCGTCGGCGCTGAAGGTCAGCGTGACCTCGATGTCCTCGCCGAGCCGGTAACCGTCGGCGTGAGCGGGCGTCGAGGTGATGTCCACGGCAGTGACCTCGAACGATCCGTCGACCCTGTGCCGGCCATCGTCCGACAGGCCGGGGTAATGGCGGTCCACGGGCAACAGCCCGAGACTGTAGACGAGCGTCGGCACCCATCCGCTGTACCCGGCGCTCGAGCTTCCGGTGTCGATGCTGATCCCGTCGTTGTCCAGATCGCCGAGCTGCACCTGGTAGCGGTAGACTAGGCGAGTCGTGAACTGTCCGGACGCATAGGTTGCGGCGCGATAGACTGAGCCGTCTTCCCCATCGCCCACCTGTATGTCGATCGAGGTCGGATCGCTCGGCGCGACGTAGACCGGGGTGTTGTAGGTGAGGGCGATGTCGATGTGCTCGCCGAGCCGGTACGTGTCCCCGTCTCGCGGGCTCGAGATGATCTCCGTCCGGAAGGCGCGGTGGGGGCTGGGGCGACCCTTTACCCGCATTTTCAGAGTGTAGTCGGGCTCTCTGTACCAGGCGGAGTTTTGGGCCTTTCGCCAGAGGAAATGGCCCTCGACCGACCAGCCGGCTTCCGCTCCGGAATCCTCATTGTCGCTTGGGGTCGTGGCGAACTCGGCGACGTTGTCGTTGGCGCACCCGCGGACGCAGTCCAGCAAGAAGACGTACACGGTGTCCGGCTCCATGTAGGTGTCGGCCGGCGCTCGCCATTCGTTTTCGGCATAGTCGTTCAACTGCCCCCGCGAGAGGTTGGCGACATGGTGGTAGAGGCCGCCGCCGACGCGGTAGAGGTTCGCGTCGATGGTCATGTAGCGGCTCTCGAACGTGTCATCCACGCGCAGCCAGATACCCTCCAGCTGGTACCCGGCCGGATTCGGGCCGGTCCTGAAGCGCTGCTGCACCCCCGACTGAGCGTTGAAGAACGTCATGTGCGTCCCCGACGACTGCCCCATGTTGCTCACCAATGTGGTCACGGGCGGGTCGTAGGTCTGGCTTGCCTGGGCGGCCGGCGCGAGAAGACAAAGGGCCGCGGCCAAGAGCAGCACCAGAGTGAAAGGTAGATGAATGCGGGATGTGGGCGACAGGTGGCGACGGCGTCGACCTGCGCGTCGCTGGGCCCTCTCTCCGTCCGCTCCTTGCCTGATCATCGCTCGTCTCCAGGCTCTCGATCCGGAGCGCAACCCGAAAGGAAGCGCTACCGACTCACGTTGGGATGCCTGTCGTCGCAACCAGACGGATTTTCCAATGGGAGCGATTGGAATTGCTTATCCGCCGACAGCTCCGCGCGCGCCTCGGCGGCGCAGGGCGCGTCCTATGCCGGCACCGGTAAGACCACCGTGCCGGACCGCGCGTGGGCGCTCCGGTCACTGATGGCGCGGGTTTCCCGTGACCTCGTTCAAGAGAATGGGACTTCGAACATGGTTTCTCCCCGCTCGCGACGGAGACGCAAGGCGGGAGGATGTTCCATGGCGCGCAAGTTTCGAAGAACCCGGCGCCTCAGGGTGGTGAACCCGGACTGCGCAGGGATCGACATCGGCAAGGAGCGGCACTTCGTGGCGGTCGAGGCGGAACGCAGCGATGAGCCGGTGCGTTCGTTCGGCTCCTTCACCCGCGATCTGGAGGCGATGGCGGCGTGGCTGGCGTCGTGCGGGGTGAGCAAGGTGGCGATGGAGTCGACCTCGGTCTACTGGATCCCGGTCTACGAGACGCTGGAGCGCGCGGGCTTCGAGTTGATGCTGGTGCCGCCGCGCATGACGAAGCAGATCGGCGGGCGCAAGAGCGACGTGCTGGACTGCCAGTGGATCTGGCAGCTGATGTCCTACGGTCTGCTGCGGGGAGCGTTCCGTCCGGGCGACGAGGTTTG
>Ga0209543_1000557_pt1 | contig 46076 bp, 42 predicted proteins | sample MesohylFT_FD_187296 | JGI IMG/M metagenome (GOLD analysis project Ga0209543, IMG submission 187296) | Host-associated microbial community of the marine sponge Aplysina aerophoba from Gulf of Piran - sponge mesohyl, lysed by freeze-thaw... | ecosystem: Host-associated > Porifera > Sponge >...
CTACCGGTATGCGCGCCAACGGCGCACGACGGTCATGGTCGCGCCCGCGAGCGCGCCTTCCACCGGGTGGTGTGGCCGGAGTTCAGCCGGCTTCAGACTGAACTCGAGGTCTACTTCCACGACGTTACGGACCACCTGATCACGCACGCGATGGGTTCGGACGGCGATGACAGCGGCCTCGACCGGTAATGGCCCGGCCGCGCCGTTGCGGCGAAGCGGCGCGTTGCTCAACCTGATGCCCGGGGGCGTCATGGCCTTGCGGTCCGCTCAAGCGGCCGTCCCCCCGCCGTTGAGGCCGCGGCTCCTCCTGCCGGAGCCGGACCCGTTCTGCACATCGCGCTTCACCGCAACCACGGCCGTTGGCTCATCGGGAACGATTCGCTTTTCAACGGCCATTCCGCTACCCTCGGATACCGTTTCCACAACGGCGGCAAGCGACGGAAGGAGCTAGTTACGGGCGGCGGGCGGTAGGACAAACTCTACAAGGCCAAGTTTCAAACCGTCTACACGCTCGGCGCTTTGAGTGCCCTCATTCCTTCATCGCCCGGTCCACCGCTTCCCTTCTAGATCTACTAACACTAACCCTAAAGTGAGGACAATCAAGGGGGGCAGGTCATGCCTGGACCGCGGCTCTCTGGAGTCGGTGGGAGAGACTCGTTGCCAAGTCCTTGGACTTGCCGAAACGTCCTCCAATCGTCGACGGGCGACCATCGTCGCACCGGCACGCCCGGAACAGCGCCGCGAATCTTCGGAGTGAGCGTCAAGTTCAAGAACTGGACGCGGCTGGGTGAGGTCACAGCACCAATCCGCAAAGCGCTCAAGAATGCGGGATTCCGTCAACGTGATCACTTTGGCTGAGCGCTGCCAAGTCGACGATCGCGCCGGAGTTGACATCGACCACCAGACCGCCACGTAGCGCTTGAGGGTTCTGGGGAACAACGCGCCGTGTGGTATAGTCCTTCTGGTTCGTGGGAGGGCTATATCGACTCAGATCGAGACCGTTATTCCGGATAAGGGGCGTGTCGGATTTTTCTGTTCCGCCTCCAGTCCCAAGGTTCTCGCAGGTGGTTGATCATGCCCTTTACATAATGCTGAGTGAAGTGTCACTTGGTTGCCTCCGCCCTCTCCTTGTGCGGCGGGCCTGCGTAATCGAAATATAGGAGGTTATCTATGCCAGGAACAGTATGCGACGAGTGTGGGCGTAACGTGATGGGGTCGTCGGGAATCCTCACGACTTCGTATGCATCCGGCAACGGGCGGGATCTTTGTTACTCCTGTTACGATCGGGAATGCCCAGAATGTCGGGATGACGGGGCACCGAGTGGGGGTGAGCCGAGCCGCGTTCAGTCCAGGCAGTGTTCATTGTGCAACCGGGAGTACGCCGTTTTTGGCCAATTATTAATAGGCGTTTGATCCTCGTTACCGAGTGGGCGGCCCGCCAGCGACCCCGATTATCTCCCCTCAACCCAGGAAAGGAGTAGGATGAACACTGACGACAAGGCTGATGTGATCGGAGTTGGAATAGAGCTATGGTTGGTTCTCGTAAGAAGGTTACGGGATAAGGGAGTGCTGTCGGAAGGCGACTTGAATGATATCCTAGACGCTCTTGAAACCACAAGAGAATCGGCGCTCGTGAACCCCGATACTCTTACTCAAGGAGTGCTGCTTGCCGGCGTTGTTGAACGGCTTCAGAAATGCCTCCCCAAAAATCATTGAGACGTTCGGATGTCCGTCGTCCCCCTCCTTACTACCTGTGATTTGTCGCGCAACGAGCTCACCTGGGTCAAACGCTCAACCTCCTGACCCGATATTTGAGAAGCTCCACCAAGGCCCTGAGCCGTATCGATCTGGTTCCCGACAAGTGAATCGTCCGAATGTATCCTACCCTCCTTATGGGTGCGGGGCCTGTCACGCCCCCTCCAGCGTAGTAGATCGTGGTACTATCGTCGTTAATTTCCCTCTTTAGCTCTTCAAGAGTATGCTCTTTGGAAATTTTCATAGTGGGCCTGGTGTTCCTTCAGCTTTGCCATGAACGTGCGCCAGGATGGTCTCGTTTACCAAAACGATCCCTGTGTAGAGTCCCGCCTGGATGCCTACTCAATTCACCAAGCTCAGCACTGCTGTCGTATGCCTTTGTCGGAGCACCGCGGGGGTGCCGCCTTGTCGTAGTGGGGTCAATATGACTTGCATCATCCCTGCATGGGGCAGTCTGCCAATGTGCTCCCACGCCCTTTGCGAAAGCGCGGTACGTCCGGGCGTCCCTTCGACGCGTCTAAAGTTCGCGCCTCGTTGAAGCGATGAAGACGTAGGCGATGTTCGCCTCCTACTCAACTTCGAAGCCTCTTCGTGATCGTTGCTTCGGAGTCCTGCCAATCAGCGTCGTCATCGTAAGAGACGGCAATGCCCTCAAGAACCCCACCCATGTAAGGAAAATCGAAGTGCAGTTGTTCGGCCAAAGCACGATATTTTGCAGCAAGGTCCCGTTCCTGCTGGCCCCCTTCACCCCGCCAGTGAACGCCGCGAGAGTTTCGAACACCGATATGGAAGCCTCTGCCGATCTCCCGAGAGGCTACCTTCTCCATTGCCTCGCAGACTGCTTTGCACGGCCAAAAGCCGTCTGCGTCCGCGGGCGCCTTGGCAAAAAGCTGGCCGAGACAATGATCTCCAATCTGGGTACGGCCGTGCTCGCGGCAAAGGCGCCGCACTTCGTCAAGCCACCGTGAAAGCGCTCCCGCGTCGGTCCCACCGTTCGCGTCTGTGCCGGGAATCATCCTCAACTGTTCGAGAAGGAGATGGGCTGCCAGTGCGACTGACTCTCGCTGTTCGGGGTTTTCGATCGTCCATTCCGGCGGATCTTCTTTTCCGTCAATTCTCTTGTATGCAAGGGCAACCGCCTGGATGAACAGCGTCGGCGATTCCGCGATCATGCGTTCGAGATTCGGGATTCCATGCTTGCTGTGAGTGAGGGTATCGATGAAGAAGAATTCCAAGTGAGCTGTTTCGTCAGGAGAAACGTCCGGACGACGATCAAGCACATCGAAGGCTTCGGAAATATAGTGCCCGTCGATCTTGAAATGGCCTACCGGTTCGGCGTTGACCGTGGCGACAGCACGCAGCAACCGCTTGAGGCGGGAGGTCTCGACATGTTCGATATTCATGTGGACGGCGTGGAAGGCCGCGCGCGGCCGACCAGCCTCCAGCAGGCGGTCGATTATCTCGACAAGCTCGACAGGCGTATGTCGGTCCCAAGATGGGAGCACGTCCTTCCAGTAACTGTTGCGGATGTCCTCTCCATAGCTGTCCAGTAGACGCCAGGTCGATTCCCGGAACGGCGCATGTACAAACATACGCGTACGGTCACCGGCGGGCAGTGTTACGGCCACTGCCTTTAACACCTCCGTGCGCGGCTTGTCTTCGATGGCCCAAAGGGCGCCTTGTAAACACGCCTCGGCATTATTCCGAAGGTCTTCGTCAAGAGAAAGGCAGTGCCGGATGAAGTCGACTCTCTCCTCAACCCGGGTAACGGACAATATCGCGTAATGGCCAACGATGCGGGCGGCGTCGGTAGCGGCCAATAATTCCTTGACCCCTTCGAAGCCGTACTCCGTCCAGAGCTCGCTCATCGCCTCGCGCCGAAGCTTGTCGATTCGGTCCTCGCGTTTTCGCCAGTCGAAATCGTCCTCTTCGAATTCGTGGGCAGATTCCTCTACCCAATGATTGGCGAACAGCCAATTATGCCGAGAAACCGGATCTTTGGGTTGGAGTTTGTCGTAGGTCTCCCGCGCGCGGTCGCGAGCTGTTTCTCCAATTTCCAGATGGCGGGCGCGCCGGGTGAGGGCAAACCGCCGGATGCGTTCGCGCAACGTGGCCTTTGCAGACTCGGTTGCACTACAGGACCATTGGTCGATCAAATCCCAGACCTTGTTCCGTTCGTCCTTTGGGATGCCCTCGAGTGATTCGACGAGGTCGCCAAGAGTCGTTTCATCGTGAGACGGCCAAGCCAACAGAATATCCAGAGCCTCGCGGGTGAAGTCATGCAACTCCTTGCGCGTGACCACCTGGCCCACCCCGGAAGCATCGCTGCGCCAACGGGGCCGGTAGCTGTCGTGGCCAAACCGTCGACCCGGCCTGATCTGTGCGATACAGATCGCCCAGACGACATCAGAGAAATTTCTGACGAGTGCTTTCAACGCTTTGACCCGCTGTTCCACTGATGCCGCTGTCTGCGGCATCCAAGATCTGAAGATGGCTTGAAGGCTGGCGCCCGGCTTGTTGACCCAATTGTCGTCAATGTTCAACCTGGAGAGCCGGGCAAGGATTTTGGCAACACGCGAGAGGTTGCGGGGGTTCCACGCAAGACACTCCAAGGCCCAGAGAAGACCCGTCCGAGACGGCGAAGCGAATATCGAATCGCTGTCGACCGGCTTGAGAAGGCCAAAAACGAGAGGTTCATTCTGGCTCAAGTCATCTTCGATGAGTCGCAGAAATTCGTCGGGTGCGGCTTCTGCAAAATACGGCAAGTTGTCATCGTGTGAGAGCAACTTCTCAAGCGTTAGCGGCGTCAAGAGCTTGTGGATCAGGTTAGAAACCTTGCCCTCGACATCAATCCCGATACGGCTCCGAAGAAGGTTGTTCCCATGCACTGACAGGATGACGAGTGTCTCGCAGATGCCCTCACGCAACGCGTTGGAGTAGTCCCGCGTCTTGCCGTAAAACGCTGCCGCCCACCTGTCTTCTTCCGGCAGCTCAAGGGCAGGATCAGTCTCGGAAAGCACAAACTCCGCGGCGAAGAAAAACCGGTCGAGGTCTTCGGGTGTGATCATTCTCGCAATCGCGAACAATGCGTCGATCTTCGAGACGATACCCCGGTGGCGTCCGGCAGACCACACCGGGCTGTCATCGAACTGAAGCAGGGGCATGACGTCACCTTCGACCGCCTCGTATCGCCGATCGGCCACACAGGCGGATATTTCGCGATCCGCTTCTCGCTCCGCATCCCAGGCTCCGATCAGGGCCATGGACACGAGGGCCTTCGCGGTCTGGTCATCGCCTGCCCATACTGGCGTCCTGATCGCAGCATTCCTCGAGAGGCGGCGACGAAGGATCGTCGGCGAACGGCCGGATTCCCTCGCGAGCCGACTGATATCGTTTCTTGCCATCCCTGCGACGGTGAGTGCCTTCTCGAAGGCGTCATGGCTGAGGAGATCGAGCGTAATGTCTGCATCAACATTCACAGCGTTGCGAGGACGGAATATGATGCAATGAAGTCGGCAGAAAGCGTCGACAAGTTCGCGCTCGACATCCTCGGAGACAACGATCGGAATGAACCGAACTGAGGATGCGATCACCATCCGGAGAGTCGCCGGAGAGGTGAAGACGGCGGTGAGGTCTTTGTATTGACGGACTTCTAGCGCATCAAACAGGCAGGCAAGAAAGGCAAGTGCTTCGTCCCGCGAGTCAGCTGAGATAACAAACGGCTTTTTGCTCGGTTTGTTGAGCCACTCCTTGAATGTGCCTTGGTACGCTGCGATCGACGGTGCGAAGATTTCAGGCGTCAGATGTGGCTCGCTGGCATTCGACCATCGATTCCATGCTTGCTCAAGAGTCTCGTAACCATTAACAGGCAATCCGATTTGCTCGGCAAACCAGATCTGTGCCGGTACGGATTGCTCCAGCCACTGCTCGATGTCGCTCGCATCGAACGCTCTCACTTCTTTCCAGTCTCCCGCTTCGTTCTTCAGTTTCTCCCACGTCGTCTTGCTTGGCCATCGGCGGGGGGTGACAAACACGAAAGTGCCGGCTGCCCGCTCGGTGCCGCCAACGGAGTTTAGGCGAGCGGAATAGTCGCTCTCTGCTTTGATCGCCGGTTTCTTGTTGGTGCCGAACTCCCAATACGAGAGCCCTTCGGGAACCCAAGGGGTGGCGGCGGAGGCTTCGACGAAACCATCGTTGCCTTTGCGCTGAGCCTCGTCGTAACCCGGGAAGTCGACCTTGCGGAGCTCGTGGCCGGTTGACTGCACCAACTTCCGCAGCAACACTGATAGGCGGGTGCGGGCATCAATCTGGCTGTCGGCCCAGTTTTCTATATGCCTTGCCGTAATGGTCAGGAAACTCGGAACGAAGGCCCGCACCGCGACCGCCCTTTCAGTAGCGTGTCGCTGTTGCAGATCGTACCCCGACTGGATATCCAAGAGTTGCTGGCGGTCAGCGCTAAAGGCCTTCTCCAACCTGACGGCCATCTTGGGGGACAGCGCCGAATTCCCGTTAAGGAAATTGGAAAGTGCCGGCCGGCCGACACCAAGTCGCTTGGCGGCGTCTTTGACCGTCATGCCAGAGGGGATGACGTTCTCCCGGACAAACCTGCCTGGATGGGAATGAGAGGCGGCATTAGGTTTCATCTCAACGGCTCCTCAAGAAATGGGGGAGTTATCCAGCAAACTAGCCAATTGGATTTTCGAGTTTACGCCTCGTACCGAATTCGTGAAGGTGTCCTCATCCACCTCACTTCTTTTTGTTGGGTCGCTGCGTGAGGGCCGAACCAGCAGCCGATTTGGCCGCCTTACTTGACTTCGGATTGCTGAGTACTTTGCCTGCCGCCTTCGCAGCCTGCTTACTAGTCACTTCGTTGTTTGTCTTACGAGCCATGCGATCACCTCCTTTCCGTGCAATTCAAGGATAGCCCTACCCTTGGCTAGTTCGCTGGAGAATCTCGGAGTTCTTGTTGTGTTAAACGCTACAGAAGTAAGTAGCGTAATCAGCAACGCAATGCAACACCTGGTCGTTGATGACTCTTGCCGGAGAATTGGCCGACGATGATGACGGAGCGTGACGATGAGTGGCAGTCTTGCCGAAGGCAGCGGCCGCTACTCCAATCGTGAAGGAACAAGCGCGCCAATGACCTTGATTTAGTCGAGGGTCGTGGCCAAGTGGCGCATCGTCCATGATTCCCGCAGGGACGGTTTCATACAGCTCCCCTTCCGGGCGCTGGGAACGAGGGTGCAAAGGGCGGTGCGCAAGCCGGTGGACGGCGAAGCCGGCACTGGCGACACCAGCGATGCAACTGCTTAGAGTGGCGGTGATTTCCGCAATGGACTAGGGCAAGCGACGCACAGCCTGCGACGAGCGCGTCGCGAGGAAAACGCAGTGGTTGGTCATCGGCGGCGTCCGGGTTGCCGGGACGGCGTGAGCGTCTCCCCGTGACCGGGCTGGCGTGCAAGTTGCTTTCCTCCTTCACCACGAAGAGATCACGGTGGCCGCGAAACCCGCCGTGCGGGCAGTGAAGGTTCAGCCCCTGAGCGGGCTCAGGCGTATGGTGCAGCAGGCCTTGGACAAAGGAGACGGGAACAAAACCATCGTCACCGGCGGCCACGGAGTCCCGTCGGTTCGGAACTAGCTCGCCACCTCCGTCGGATACGACGGAGGTGGCGAAGAGCGCCTAAAACGGCCGCAATACCCGCAGTTGCACCCCGCACGCAAATACGGCAGAGTGAACAAAACGGGAACGATGCGGCGTCCAACCATGAAGGTGAAGCACTCGCACGTCAGGTTCCCGGCTCACGGTCAGTCTGACCGGCAACGAGTGCGAAGCGCTCGCTGTGCTCGGCGACAAGGATGATGTCTCGATATCGTGGGTCATCCGGTGCTGCACCACTGAGGTGTATCCCCGTAGGCGTCGCCAGACCCTGAACGCTCGCTGTCGCCGTGTGGCTCCAAGGACGCTGGAATATCACGCCAAGTGCGACCGCAAGAAAGCTGGTCCCGAGGGGGAGCAATGAAGCGGACAGAGCCCGAGGGATCGCATGCCCGGATTCCTACCGGCTACCTGGAAGGGCTTTATGCCAGGGCTCTGCCGGCAAAGCGTAGCGGTCACCTCTACGGCGCCTTTCCGTACCCCACCAAGATCTCACCCGAAGCGATCGCGCTCTTCATCGCCGCCCATACTAGCCCGGGCGATACCGTCTTCGACGGCTTTGCCGGGAGCGGCACCACCGGTCTTGCAACGTTGCTCTGCGAAGACCCGCCGGCTGTGCTGCGCGCGGAAGCGCAGCGGCTTGGCCTGGACGCAAAGTGGGGCGCTCGCAACGCCGTGCTGTACGAACTGGGCGCTCTTGGCGCCTTTGTTGGCCAGACTCTGACTAACCCGCCAGATCCGAATACTTTTCGGAAAGCGGCGGAAGACATCCTGCGCGCCGCTGAAACCGAAGACGGCTGGATGTACGGAGCCAAGGAACCGGGAGGACGGAACGGCATCATCCGCTATGTCATCTGGACCGACGTGCTGCAATGCCCGGCGTGCCGGCGTGAAGCGACTCTGTGGGATTCCTGCGTCTTCTTTGGCCCCGCCCATATCGCTTCCCACGTCACTTGCCCATCCTGTGCAAATGAAGCGCCGCTCGATGACGTAGAGCGCCTAACTCACAAGACGCGCGATCACCTTAACGGGAACAAACGGCAGCTCCGCGTCCGGCGCATCGCCCGCATCTACGGATTGACCGGCAAGAAGGGCTGGTCGCGCGAAGGTAACGGGCACGATCTCTCCTTGCTCAAACGCATCGAGGCCGAGCCCATCCCGGATTCCGTGCCGCGCGTGGCCATACCCTGGGGCGATCTGTACCGCCGCGGCTATCATCTCGGTATCACCCACCTCCATCACTTCTACACCAGGCGCAACCTGGTCGTGTTTGGCCGCCTATGGGAGCGCACGGCGGGCTATAACAGCGCTCTTCGTGACGCCCTGCGTTTCTGGCTGCTGAGCTACAACGCTTCGCATGCGACGATCATGACACGCGTTGTCGCAAAGTCGGGCCAGAGAGACTTGGCGCTCACCAGTGCCCAGCCCGGCGTTCTCTATGTCAGCGGCCTTCCGGTCGAGAAGAACCTGATTGCCGGATTGCGGCGCAAGCTTTCGACTATCGCCAGCGCTTTCGCGGTCACGCACGGCCGCAAGGGCCGGGTCAAGGTTTATCAGGCATCGAGTTGCCGCACCCATGTCCCCGATCACAGCATCGATTACATCTTCACTGACCCACCTTTTGGCGGAAACATCCCTTATGCCGAAGTCAGTTTCATCAATGAAGCTTGGCTCGGGCGATATACGGACCGTGCCGAGGAAATCATTGTCAGCAACGCACAGGAAAAGACCATCTCCGAATATCAGCGACTCCTCACGACTGCACTCAGCGAGGCCCGCCGGATCCTGAGGCCCGGCGGCAAGGCCACACTTATCTTCCACTCGGCCTCGGCCGGTGTCTGGAACGCCCTCCAGGCGGCCTATACTGATGCTGGATTCGGCGTAGAATGTGCAGGCGTTCTCGACAAGACGCAGGGGAGCTTCAAGCAGGTCACCACAAACGGCGCGGTGCGAGGTGATCCGGTTCTGTTGCTCGGCGAGAAGAAGGCACAGCAAACCAAGCCGATTGCCTGCGTCTGGACGGTTGCTGAACGGCTGTGGCAGGAAGCAGCCTTGACCCTGGATCCAGACGAACAGACGGCGCAAAGGCTCTATTCACGTTTGGTCAGCCACTTCCTGACCCGTCATCAACTGGTGCCGCTCGACGCCGATTCATTTTACCGGTGGCATGAAGAGCGGTATAATGCGGAGGTGAGAGAGCGTGCAACGCGATGAGGCGCGCCGGAGAGCCAGACATACCGCGCGTGCCTTCGAGCAGGCGCTTGACCCGGTACGGCGCAAGCGGCTCGGCCAGTTCTTCACTGGCGTTCCACTCGGTAAGCTCCTTGCCCATCTCGCCTTGCAGTCCGATACCCGCACCGTTCTCGATCCGATGGTCGGGCACGGTGATCTTCTGGATGCGACCTGCGAAGCGGCAGCCGACCGCGGCTATTCCATCGCTCGGCTTGACGGCATCGAGGTCGACAAAGCCACTGCGGATACATGCCGCGACCGGCTCGCGGCGCTTATCCCCAAGACATCTGCTCCCGATTATTCAATCCTTGCAGCAGACGCCTTTGATCCGACTACGCCGGATGCCTTGCCGGTCCCGAGCTACGACCTCGTCATAACCAATCCGCCCTATGTGCGTTATCAGACGCGCAACGGCAACGATGCCGCAACCGACCTAGCTCGCGCGGGCCTTGAGCAGATCGTTGACAGTCGTCACAGGGGAGCTGGCGGCGCGATCTGGAAAGTGCTGGCTCAGAGCTATTCGGGCCTTGCCGACCTGTCCGTACCGGCGTCGATTCTCGCCGGGTCCCTGGTACGCCCCGGCGGCCGGCTCGCTCTTGTCCTCCCGGCTACCTGGCGTTCCCGTGACTACGCCGATGTTATCCGCTATCTGCTCTTGCGCTGCTTTGCGCTTGAAACCATCGTCGCGGATACCCAACCCGGCTGGTTCTCGGATGCTCTGGTCCGCACCCATCTGATCATCGCCAGACGCTTAATCGCTGCCGAGGCCCGCCAGTGCCTTAGCGGTAGAGAGCGCTGGCCCGAAGCGCGGTGGCTTCACGTTGCGCCGGACGCGGCTGACCAACGCTCGCTGGTTGGATCTGCTTTCGAGGGTGAACATCCCGAAGCCGACTTTGCTGCCTACGTCCGCGCCAGCGCCGCCGACGCTGCGCGCGGCATTGAGGCCAGAGTCTTCGACCTGCACCATGAATGGGTGACGCTGCATGCACGCATCAGTCGGCGGCATTGGTACTCGATACTTGAAGGAGGCAGTTCCGACCTACCGCTATTCTCAACTCATCAAAAGTCTGCGCTGCTGGCCCTTCCCGAAGTGTTGCGTGACATGTTGCCGACCGCTGCCGCTACCGCGAAGCTGGTTCCACTAGAAGGTGCCGGCATCAAGGTCGGTCAGGGCCTCCGCACCGGATGCAACGGATTCTTCTATGTCACCACATGCGGCACGGCTGGAGACGGCAGCGAACAGGTGAACGCATCACTTGCACTGGGCGGTACGACGTTTACAGTCCCATCAGATGCGCTTCACCCCGTGCTCCGGCGCCAGGCGGAAATGCAGATTGTCCAACGCGGTGAGGTTCCGCCCGGTCGCGTTCTCGACTTGCGGGGTTGGGTGCTCCCGGAAGATTCCCGAATCGTAGCGGACGCGCGTTCGGCCTATGAGCAGCATCGAAGAAATCGCCCGCGCGTCATGCCGGCTACACTGACCGCGTTTGTCCGCCACGCCGCAACCGTGTCTCTTGAGGGGTCCGCAAGCAACAAACCCATCCCTGAGCTTTCGGCGGTGCGCTCAAATGTGCGCCAGCCCGGTCGCAAGGGCGTGATCCCCCGTTTCTGGTACATGCTTCCGGATTTTACGCCCCGTCACCTGCCGGCGGCTTTTGTGGCGCGGGTAAATCAGGGAACGCCTTGGGTTGAATGCAACACGGATCCGCCTTTGCTGATCGATGCTAATTTCTCGACCTTCTGGACGGCGGACGGGGATTGGACCCGCTTTGCCCTGAAAGCCTTGCTCAATAGCGTATGGTGTCGCGCCTTCATGGAAGTAGCCGGCACACCGCTCGGCGGTGGCGCCCTGAAACTGGAGGCTACGCACTTGCGGCAAATGCCTGTGCCCGTTCTTGCGATCGAGGCCCGATCTACACTGGATGCGGCCGGTAGGAAGCTGACCAGAGATTCAGAAGACGTGCAGGCGGACATCGATCGCATCATCCTGCAAGCGCTACTGCCCTGTACGATGCCGGAGGCGTCATTGTTGGAACTGGCCCACCGCATGGCGAAGCAAACGAGCGCCCTCTGCGCTGCCCGGCAAAGGGTTGCGTCATGACAGGCGATATCACGCAAGCCAGGGAAGTGATCAGACGATGTCGGGAGCTACGCGAGGCAGGCAAAGTGGAAGCCGTTTTGCGCGGCGAGTTCCAGTCACGGCTGCGCCTGATCTTTCCGGATGCCGACGATCAGGCGTGGATCAATCACTATGGTGAGGGTGCAGAGGCCGGGACAAAGGTCGGGCAGGCTGGAGGTGCTGTCGCGAACCGGTTCATCGATAATCTCGTTGGCTGCACGACCATTGAATACGAGCCCGACCTGCGCATCGCGGCGAAGCGCGAACAGGGCTTTGCGCAGGTGCGCGAACACGTCGCCGGGCTCGTCCGCAGCCTTGTCCCCGTGTGCCAGGTGCGCGGGATTCTGTCCGATACGGTCGAGTGGCTGGCCTACGACGCGGAGCTTGCCCCCAACAACGATCCCGCCGCCTGCACTGCAGACGATATTACGCTGGTGCCGGTGGACAAGTTGAATCTGACCACCGATGACGAATCGTCCGCTACGCGCCTCATTGGCTTCGTTCGTAAGCATCTGGCCCGCGAACAGTCCCGCCCTCTCAGGGCTGGGTTCCTTACAGTCGATCTCGGTCTGGAGAGTATTTCCTGCCAGCGGAGCAAGGAGCCGTTGCGCAAGCTTGTCGATGACGGCCGCGCCGCCGACCCGTCAATCGCCTTGGCAACTGACCTGTGGTCCCAGTTTGTCGACCACCTCGAAGGCGAGAAGGGCGCCTTCCGCGCCGCGGCATATGTCGATGAAGTCTATCTCTGCATTCTCGCCCGGCTGCTTAGCGCGAATGTTCTCGCAGGCCATGCAATCTCCAGCGATGAGGCCGACCTTAAGGCGATCCTGGACGGATCGTATTTCAGGGACCGCTACCAGCTTTCCAATGTGGTCGAACAGGACTACTTCGGCTGGCTCGTCAATGCGGCTCATCTCGGCCATCTCGTTCCCATTGCCCAGCAGATTCAGCAGGATCTCTACGCCTACGATTTCTCGTCGCGTCCCGAAACGGATCTGTTCGGCCGGCTTATGGCGCAACTTGCCCGGCGTAGTCAACGCAAGCTGCTTGGACAGGAATGGACGCCTGGCTGGCTCGGCCGACATCTCGCCTTGCGTTGCCTGGACAATCTCCCGGAGGGAGAGGAACCGCGCATTGTCGATATGTGCTGTGGCTCCGGCTCCATCCTGGCCGAGGTGCTCAAAGCCGCTAAAGACCGGTTCGGCTTTACCGACATCGCAACGCTGCATGAGGTGGCGACGGGCTTTGACATCGATCCGCTTGCTGTCAGCCTGGCCAAGACCACCTGGGTCGTGACGCTCGCCGACGAGATCAAGGCCGCGACAAGCCCGATCATCATCCCGATCTATCATGCCGACTCGCTGTTTTCAGTCACGCCGATCACGTCGCGACTACCGGACTTTGGCGAGAGCGAGACGATCCCCATTTCACTGGACGGTATCAAGATTGACCTGCCCGACGCACTGATTCAGCCTGAATGCCGCGAGTTGTTCGACCGGATCATTGACTGGGCCTATGACGAGACCCTCGACGCTCAAGCCAATGGCGGCACCGATCAACTGACTGAGCAGGGCACGGCGCGGTTCCTCGAGGGCGCCGCGGCCGCGCTGGGTATTTCGCTCAGCGCCGAACTAAAAGAGACGTTGGTCCCGGCCGTCTTCGCGCTGGTTCATCGCATGGCCGAGCTAGCTCTCGCTGGCCGCAATGGTATCTGGGCTTTCATTCTGCGCAATACCTATCGGCCAGGGCTTCTCGCTGGCCGGTTTAATGGGCTTGTTTCGAATCCACCATGGCTTGCCATGAGCCGTCTTGGCGATAACCCGTACCGAGAAGTCCTCACCGGCAGGGCTAAGCTTTACGGTATCCGCCCGCCCGGCCAGTCGTTCCTACATCTGGAGCTTGGCACGACTCATCTACTGCACGCCGTGGACCGCTATCTCGCTGCTGATGCGGCTGTTGCCTGTTTGATTCCTGGCACCGTCTTCAACGGCCACCATCACGAACTCTTCCGCCAGCGCGAGTTCTTGACCGCCGCACGCCCTATCCGGCTTGACATCAGCGAAATGTGGCAGATCGAGCCCGGTACCTTCAAATACCCGGGCGCGGCCGTCATCGGCCACAAGCGGGCCAGGACGGCCAAACTTGCAGAAGCGGCGATTGCTGGGTTTCTGGCGCGATGGGACGGCCTTGAGGCCACCGAATTCTCGGTCCGCGCCATCGGCAACAAGCGCACCGCTTGGGTACTCGAACAGGGAGGACTACCCGCTGCGGCCTCCACGGCCACAGTGATGCCGCAGCAGGGCGCCGACCTTATGCCGCGCACGGCCATTTGCATCGAGATCGTCAATGAAGCCGGCGCTGAGTACAGGGTTGATACGCCGTCACGTGGCACGCCTTACGGATTTACTATCAAGTCGGCAAAGGAGCTCAAGGATGAGCGCTTTCCCGGCAATGTTGCGCCGTGTTTCGTCTACCGCATGGCACAGTCGGCAAACTTGCTGCCCTTTGTTCTCGGAGAGCACTGCGCCCCGATCGCAATCCCGGCACTCCGCGACGATCACGGCGCATGGCGGATTCTTGATGAGGCCGATATCCGCGGAATGGGCCTGACCGAAACAGCACGCCGCTTTCGCACTATCAACGACAAGCTCGAACAGGTCGGCCAGGGCAAGAAGCTCCAGCTGCGAATTGATGAACGGATGAAGCTGTCAAAACAGGTGATGCCCGAGGACGGCTACCTCATTCTGGCTGGGGCTGGCGGCAAGCATATCTGCGCTGCCTGTGTCGAGATTGCCCCCAACGACAATCTAGTCGTGGATCAAACGCTCTATTGGCGCGCGGTTTCCGGCGAAGTGGAGGCGTGGTTTCTCGTTGGCATGCTGAACAGCCACGCTATGACCGAGGCGATCACGCCATTCAACCCGAGGGGCGCTTTCGGGGAACGCCACATTCATGCCTTACCTTATCGGCTGATGCCCGCATTCGATCCCGCGAATGAGGATCACCTCCAAATCGCAACGCTTGCGCAGCAGATCGCGGAGTCGGCCGGAAGGATCGTAGCGGCGGATGCGTATCTGTCCGATCCGAACAGAGCACTCGCTACCCGCCGCACGCGGCTGCGCACGAAGCTTGAGCAGATAGCGCCCTACAGGGAACTGGAACAGCTCTGCGCCGCCGCGCTGGCCACCACCACCTTTGGCCAAGATGAGGATGACGGGGGAGATGAGTAGCTAGGGGGCGTAACACGTCAAGAATATTGGCCGTTTCCTCAATGCCGCCGCATCGGGGGATGTGACAATTCAGGCACAACACCTTGAACTTTGCGCCCAACGGCCGGGCAAGACTACGCTACGCGCAGTTTTGCGATCGCTCAAGCACGAAGAGCCTGCCTATATCACCGCCACAGATCGTTTGGCAGCCCTGACCAGCACGGAGCCGGCGCACCTCAGGTTCCGTGTCTTCTTGCTGGCACGAAGAATCAGGTGAGCAAGCCCACGAGCCGTGGACTCATCCCTCCGACGCGAAATACGAGCCCCGCAAGGCGTGAGGCTTCGACCAAGGAACGCGCCGCATCCGAGTTCCAAGGGTATACCCGTAGCTCGAACGTATTTGGTCCCATCCGCCTGAACAGGATTAGCGAATTTTCATACGTAAATCCGCCCATTCGAGCCGAGGGCAGGTTGATCCGCTCCATGCGGTTATCGCCATGCCAAGTCACGGGACGATTCCGCCACATCCTTTGTCCGGAAACCAATGACGGCTCAGCGATATGCTCCACCCGTTCATAATCGTACCCTTGATAGGCGGGGCCAAAGAAACGATGGCTGCCGCGCGGTAGTTCGAGTTGCGTTCGGGCTCCGCCAGAGAGGCGGTTTGCTTGCACCCACATCTGTTGATGGATCCGGGGATCGATGCCTGCGTCTGTCATCAGCCCGTAACCGCCAACTTGGCCAATCTGCGGCGCAGGTACCGGCTCCAACTCCTCGGCTCGCTGCTCACGCGGGAGACGCTGCCGAAGCGCGCTGTAACGATCGAGGATCTCAGGCGTCAAATCTACGGCTGGACCAATTGCTGCGTTCCATGCGCCGTTCACCGGTTCCGGCACATGATGTTCCATTTCCAGCCAGCCGGCCTCAGTATTGACCATCAAACCGCGGTTCGTGAGATTGGCCGATCCCACCAGACTGCCGACGGTCCCGTCGTGCCTTCCGAGTATATACAGCTTCGGATGAAAGGCTGCGTATGTCGTAAGGCGCCCGGCTTCTAGGTACGGTGCGCCAGCGACAAGAACACGGCTATTGTCCATTTCCCTCCAGAACCGCAAAGCATCGGGTTCGGTCAGTCCGAAATCAAGAGAGGCCACAATTGTTTTGTCCACGGTCGCAGGATTGCCGTTTGCAGCCGACCGCGCAATCCCGTCAAAGAGCATCTGACTTCCCGACATCGAGACATAGGCGCAACATATCCGAACGCTGACAACGCCGTCGCGCATCAGGTCGAGCAGCCCGCTCAGCATCGTTCCGGGGCAAGACTGATTTTGCACAATGAGCATCAGGGCGACTCTCCCTACCGTGAGTACCAGCTTCTCCCTTTCCCCCGCCTCAGCGACAAGCTGGGGCGGCGGCAATTACTGTGCCGCCGCCGAATACTCTACGCTAACTGTGCTCTGCTCGCCACAGACAGTCGAGGCCGGGTACTGTCTCAGTTCGAATTTGCTGGGTCCTGATCCTGACAGTAGCCTTGTGAGGAAAGGAGGACCCCACCCGTGCCCAGGATCTCGATTCGCGGCAACACCCTGTACTACCGCGAGCTCGAGCACACAGAGGTTCGTCGGCGTTGTTGACGGCGAAGGCACCCTCCTGGCTGAAGGAGATCCCAAACGGCGAAACCCTCTACCGCAAGGGCCGGTACATCGGTCTCTGCGACAAGAGGATCATGAATCACGTGCGGAGGTGGCAACTAGCGCTCAGGTTCAAGGGGCGGACTGCCAGTTGACAGCCGCTTGGGGTCAGTTGGCGTTAGAGCAGTCCCTGGATATCCGTGAACTGTTCCTCGGCGATGACCGAACTCGATCACGCAGTCCAATTTAAAGATTAAGTACCTCTTGCACTGTCAGCGACATTCATACACGCTTTGGGCGAGGGGAAACATAGCATGCGCATTGCGGCGTACAATCTCGAAAATCTATTCGACCGACCGAGAGCCTTTGACGACGATCAGCCTGCCGACAGGCATGATGCTCTCAAGCAGTATGCGAAGCTGAACGGCTTGTTCGAAAAGACGTCGTATTCGGGCACGAACAAACAAGAGATGCTGCGCCTTATGGACCTGCTGGGAATCTTGAACGAGAACAAGGGCCCCTACGTCCTGTTGCGAAAGATTCGAGGCCGGATCATTAGGCGCCCCCGGGACCGAACCAAAGCACGGGAAATCGTTGCCAACGGCCGCGTTGATTGGGTCGGATGGTGCGAGCTGCGCACGGCTGCCATCCGCGACACGGCCATCATGAATACCGGCCGTGTGATCCGGGACATGAACGCCGATATCCTGGCCGTCGTGGAGGCCGAAAGCCGTCCAGTTCTACAGGAGATGAACCGGTTGATCCTTCCGCAGGTTGGGGCAGACCGGTATCCCAACGTCATGATCATCGACGGGAACGATCAGCGCGGAATCGACGTGGGGATCATGACCAAGGCCGGATATCCGATCGGCGTCATGAGAAGCCATGTCCACGACATGAAACCCGATGGCCATCCAATCTTCAGCCGAGACTGTCCCGAATACGAAGTCACCACGCCATCGGGCGATGTCGTTTGGGTCATTCCCAACCACTTCAAGAGCAAGTACGGCGGCAACGATGCGGCAAGTCAGGAGAAGCGGCGGGCGCAGGCGCAAAGGACCGCAGAGATCTATCAACGTCTTCGCGATGAAGGATACAAATACATCACTGTGCTTGGAGACCTGAACGACACGCCGGACAGCATACCGCTGTCTCCCTTGTTGTCGACTGACCTGAAAGACGCCTCGGACCACGAAAACTTTTCCAAGGTCGAGTTCCGCGCGAATAACGGCCACCAGGGGATCGGTACGTACGGGCTCGGCAATGACTCGAACAAGATCGACTATCTTTTGCTCTCGCCGGCGCTGTACGACCGGATGCAGAATGGCGGCATATTCAGAAAGGGCGCTTGGCCTGGAAGCAGCCCGCGTAGGTGGGGGGTTTATCCTGAACTGAACGAAAAGCGGGACGCGGCCTCAGACCACCACGCGATCTATGCCGATATTGATGTTTGATCCGACGACTGCTGCTAAAGGCCGGGCGTATGTTGGGGTAGTTGATATGCGAGTCGGGCTGTGAAGCCGTCTGAGACCACGTGCGGGCAGACCGCCTCGTATTCGAGCGAGCGCTACAGGCGCTCAATGAAGATGTTGTCCATGCACCGACCTCGACCGTCAATCTAGATCGGGATTCCGGGCACCTGCGGGCACCCGGTGAAGGGGAAGCTTGTGAACTGGCTGCCGTGGTCGGTGTTGAAGATGTCGGGGCGGCCGTAGCGCTCTATGGCTTCGGTCAGCGCCACTGTGCAGAAGCGGGCGTCGAGGGTGTTGGAGAGGCACCAGGAGAGCACCCGCGGGTGGCCCAGTCCATGATGGCGACCAGGTACAGGAACCCGCGCTGGACGGGAATGTGGGTGTAGAGGTCGGACCGGAGCGCCCTGTCGTCTTTCGAGCGATGAATTTCTCCGGCCCGCTCTCCGAACGGGACGTGCGACTCTCACCGCATCCGGCTCTCCATGTGGTCATGCCGCAGAGTGCCTGACCAAGGTGTTGGGATCCGGGTGCCCCGGAATCTATAACGCTCAATGGCAATTTCTGCGCCGGTCGGCACTTGGGGTGGCTGCCCTGGAGCAAGGCTATTCCATATCGGCCGCAATACTCTCCGAGACCCTGGCGGTCGACATCTTCACCGACTCTCGTGCAAGGTGGGCGTAGCGGGCCGTGGTCTTCACCTTCCGGTGGCCGAGGATCTCTCCGATCATCGTGAGGCTCTCCCCCAGGGCGAGCGCCCTCGAAGCGAAGCTGTGTCGGAGGTCATGGACACGAATGGATGGCAGGCGGCTAACCATTTGAAAATGCGGTACTTCTGTTCGGCGCCGCTATCGCCAGTAAGCAAACCGGAAGCAGTTTGAATACAACAAAGGCGCCGCTCAGCGCGTGCCCGTCCCGTTTCTTCGCCGTTGGAGTCAGGTCTTCTGGTACATGCCCCGTGCGGTGCGCTTGATCCGACGCTCCTTCGACCAGCGTGCGGCCACCTGCCTGAGGTAGGACCGTGGCTTCTCGCCCGCTTTCTCGTGGGCGCTCATGGTATCCAGGGTGAACTGGTTGGGAAGAGTCGCCAGCACAGCATTCCAGTCGATCATCGTGCCGCGCGGCCCCCGCTTCGTCGGCCCAACCAGAGCGCGGCCCCACCGGGATCGTTTGCCGGTCTTCCCCGCATCCAGCATGTTGTAGACCCGTTCGTGCCTCTTGACCTCATCCCGCAACGCGGCGACTCGCCCTGTGGCCGCGCTCAACTCCTGCTTCAGCCGATCGATTTCTTTCCTTACGTTGACCTTGAGATCCACAGCCATTTTCTCCTCCTTTCGTGCGCGGACACGGCACAAACCGCGCTGCCGTCCAGCCGGGGCTTGCACTTCCCCCGCGGTCACGATGGCGGCGTGTCCGACCACGGGCGAAACGAACCTCCGGCTCCCCTTCGCAGGGACTTCGGCGCGTGAACGCCGCGACCGGCGCCACCCCGCCGCCTAGGCCTCGGCCTCCGTACAGAACCAACGCTCCCCTCTGGACGGACTGATCCCTGTCCGTTCGTAGTAACGCCCGCCGGGCACATGGTAGATGCGAGCGCCCTTGCGGCTGAATTTTCCCTTGATGCGGCATTCGGCGGTGTCCTGGCCGGCATCGCTCTTGGTCTCCTGACGGACCGCCTTCAGGCGTTCGCCCGCCAGTCCCAGGGCACCACGAAGTCGCCGCGCCAGAGCCCACGCCGAGCCGCTTTCGCTGACGCTTCTTCCGCCACATATTCCCGGCACACCGCCATCATGCGCCCGTAACGACCCCGGTCTCTTTCCTCGCACGCAACCGCCTGGCTGTCGATCCGGTCGCGGAATGCGCGAGTCGTGCGCCGGCCGCACCGCCAACCTTCGCCACCGGCGAGACAGGTTTGGGCGCTCTCCGGCGCGTCGATGCCATGGAGACGTATGCGTTCATCGCCCACTTCGATGGTGTCGCCGTCGATTGCGGACGCTCGGCCGGACGCGTCCGCATGGACAACCGACGACAAGGCAAAAGCCGAGACGATGATACAAGCTGCGATGATGCCGGGCATGACTATGACTCTCCCCCTGACGGGTGCGATGACGACACCCACGGGCCGCACAAAGTCCGTTTCCTCGTGGCGATCCGGAGACCGGCGGCAGGGAGTAGAGGTAGCATGGCAGCATCTGCGACTCCAGCGTCAGCGTCGCGTCGTTGAATCCCGTCAACATCGATCGTGTCGCGAAGCTCCGCATGGATGGCGCCGATCTGCGCGAACGCGAGTAGAAACCGCCACAGGTTGATCTCCGGCGGAGGCGTGCAGGCGACTTCCCGGAGTTGTCCTCCGTTCGTGCCTGTCTGGCAGCGCCGTCGGTTTTGTGACAGAATCCACGCACGTCCTTTGTCCGGACGACGAATCAGATGGCTGGCGCGAAAGCGCCTATGGAGACAGCCATGATCAACACCATCATAGTTCCAACGGACGGTTCCGATCACGCGAACAAGGCCATCGAGATGACGGGCGAGATCGCCGTGAAATTCGGCGCGCGCGTCGTGGTCGTGCAGGCTCTGCTGCAACATGCCACAGCTCCGGATCTGAAGGCGAGTTGCCAGGAAATCGGCATCGCAGGGGATGTCGTGAAGGAGATCGACGAACTCACATCGATGGTCGAGCGGGTCGCCGCATCGGGTTACCCGCAGGGGCCCCATTCCCGTGTCGCCCGAGACTCTGCGCAAGGTCGGTGAAGGCATCGCCGAGAAGGCGCGCGAGACACTGTCGGCGAAGGGCGTCCAGCACCTGGAGACCCGGGTCGTGGACCGCGACCCGGCAAGCAACATCATCGCCGCGGTCGGGCATGAGAAGGCGGAGTTGGTGGTCATGGGTCGCCGGGGTCTCGGCAACGTGGCCGGCTTGGTGATGGGAAGCGTCTCGCACAAGGTAGCGCACCTCACCGAGTGCTCGTGTCTCACGGTCAAGCGACGAGTGACGGACGCGCGTCGGAGAGGACTGCCGGCTCCCGGGCGCCCGCCCGGCGGAACGGTTCCGTGACGTGCACCCGCCGGTGCGGACCAACCCCTGGAAACAGTACACTCCTAACCTGTTGACACATAAAGTCACGTTGTTGCGGACAACACCGCTGATTATGACGTCTATTTCGGTTACGACGAAAGCACTGGAAATGAGAAGTAGTGATAATTTGGAAATGCTTAACAGGTGGCGAACTAACTGCCGTCGGAGCCAGATCGCCAATTACACTTCCGCGAACCGATTCGCCAATCGAAACTACTTTCTCGGTGTGCCGACAGTTGTCCTATCCGCAATGGTGGCGACGACCGTTTTTGCAGCACTAGGTCAGAGCGTTGAACTACATATTCAAATCCTCGTCGGTTTTGTGAGCGTTGTCGCCGCTGTACTAGCAGCGCTTCAAACGTTTCTGAGATTTGATGAATTAGCGTCAAAACACAGATCCATAGCGGCGGAATATGGTTCAGTAAAGCGCCAACTTGATCAGGAAATCGCAAAGTTAGGAATGGGAGGCGAAGTGTGGCAACAGACCGTCGATAGCATTCGTGAACGGATGGATACGCTCTCCAGGGACGGTCCAGTGGTGCCGCAAGATATCTGGACCACGGCGCGAGTTGTTGCACCAACAGCGGCGGACAAGCCGTCTGAATGAATAATAGCCAACGCCTTTGGCGCCCGCGGGATGGACGCACACGCCGAAGCCCGTGAACTTGTCGTCGCAACCAACGAAAGCCTTGTTTTGTCGACTCGGGAGTGTCAACGGTGGGCTTGGTCAGAGTGACCTTGACCCTAGGGTGTTTCTCATAGACGTGTTCTGACGTTGATGTTTCACTGATTTTGGGGTAGACGGAGTCACATGATCGACGACGATTTCCGGTGCCGGTACTGGGAGCCCGAAGAGCGCAGGCCCGATGACGAGCGCGATGAATACGCGCGCGACAAGGCACGCGTAGTTCATTCATCCGCGTTTCGCCGCTTGCAAGCCAAAACACAAGTCATGGGTGTCGGTGAAGGCGACTTCCATCGAACTAGACTTACGCATTCTATCGAGGCAGCGGAGATTGGACAAGGCCTCTTGCGTTCCTTGAAGGACCGGCCTGAAGTTACGCGCGAAGTGCGTGCATGGCTTCCACCAGCCGATTTGCTAGTCGCTGCATGTCTAGCACACGATTTAGGACACCCCCCCTTTGGCCATGGAGGCGAAAGGGCACTCCATATTAAAAATGCTCAACTGTGGTGGTTTCGAAGGGAACGGTCAAACACTACGGATAGTCATGCGGTTGGAGAAATACAAGCGAAGGATGGGTATGAACCCGACGCGCCGGCTTGTCCTAGCGCTTCTAAAGTATCCGGTCCCCTATTCAGCATTCGATGGAGAACAAGTTCGTGTCAAGCCGCCGAAATGTTACTTCGACACGGAGAAGAAAATTGTCAACTGGGCATTCGGTCGACCATTCACTCGTGGGGAAGTAGCGCATTTTACGTCACGGGACGTCGACGATGAGAAACCAAGTCGCCGAACTCTGGATAGTTCCCTCATGGAAATAGCGGACGACATAGCGTACGGAGTACACGATCTTGAGGATATCGTGGCGAGGGATATGGTAGACAAGGGAGATGTTCTCGACGGTTTGAGACCTGTATTTCGCGATTGCTCGACGACGATCGGGCCAGGCGACAAAGCCGTATCTCTGCGGGAATTCGACAAGTGCCTTTTCGCTGACAGTTTCGAGCGAAAACAGTTCATCGGAAAACTGGTAAACTTGTTTGTGACAACTTCCGAGATCAAAGAACGTTGCGTGGTCTCGCACCCATTGCTCAAATACTATATCGGATTCGAGCCGCTGGTGGGGGCATTGCTCAAAGCCCTAAAAGACCTTACCTATAGACTCGTCATTGACCGTGCGGAAGTCCAACAACTTGAACGTCGCGGTCAACATGTCGTCAATAAGCTTTTCGAGGAACTCGTTGCGGCGCCCGATAGGCTGATACCTAGGAACGCCAGAGAAGCGCTTGATGAGGACGACCCTGTTGAAAGACGTGTATGTGACTACATTGCGGGAATGACGGATCGCTACGCGGAGAAGATCTACAAACGGCTATTCATTCCGGGCGAGGGATCCAGCCACGACGAGTTATAACTGACAGTTTGCATACGCCACGAGGCCTCCGGGTGTACCTTGTCGCGGAACGAGGTCGCTGATGTGATGGATTGGACTCGGTGACGGTTACGCAATATAGCAGCGCGGCAGCCTTACCTCTAAAATAACATAACAATATCAATCACTTATGATTGGTCCTCAAGGTCGATACCTGGTCGGCGTGGACGTCGGCGGCGGCACCCGAATCGAATCGGGCTCCCGCGCCACTACAAGAAGTCGCCACTCAGTCGGCCGGCTTCTTGTGGGGAGATCACCTTCGTACGCGCGACACTCTGCGGGATGATTGTCCCACTATCCGCGGTGCGCCCACGGCGATTGTCAACGCCCCGGGCGAGGACTTCCGAGGAAGGTAGGCTGAGGCGTGGCGTCGAGTTGCGAAAGCGGGGTGCTGCATACTAGCAATGTACTGCGCCGTGAGTGACTTCGGAATGGTTGGGTGAGTCCCTTGCGGCGGGCTGAGCTGCCCACCTCGACCGAGACAGTGCTTCCGACGGCGCCATGGCGGTTCAATGGCGGCGAGAGACCATCCGTTCGGGATAACAGCGGCCGGCGATGGAATTCGGCAGTTGACAGCGCACCGTCGCGACAAAGCGGATGCTCGGGGAGGGATGGGTTGGGCTCATGACCGGTGATCCACCACGGGAAGGCGAAGCGAGTACGTGGGGGACCTGGATATGGAGACACGCCTCCTCCCTCTCCAATCAGGTCGTTGGGGCGCTGGTGACGACCGTGTCGCTGAGTCTCGGATACATGATCTTCAATGACTACCTTGCTCCACCCGGCGATCTGTCAGGAAGCTGGAAGTTCACCGTCATATACGAGGACACGGCCCTCGGCGCCTTCAAGGACCTGCAGGTGACGTACCAGGTGCTGCTTGTTCAGGAGGGTGTGAAACTGTCGGGCCACGGCGAAAAGCTGTCCGACCGGGGTCCGGGACAGGACGCGGTGGACTACGTCGGCGACAGACGAACGAACATCCAGGTGCGCGGCTCCATCACGCGCAACTACCTGTCGCGGGACACATTGCTGGTTCACTACCAAGAGAAGGGGCGTCGTCGCGACAGCGCGACCGTCCACCGACTGCTGGAATGCGGTCCGGGTATGTTGTGTGGCTGTTTCCGGTCCACGATCGCAGACACTACGGGATCGGTCTGGTGGGAGCGCCGCAGGGGCTTGAGCCGGCTCTACGAACCGGTGGAGGGACTGGAACATTGTCGTAACGGGAACTGTTGGAGTGACGCCGTGCGATGCCGGTGACAGGGGTGCGGCAAGCGCCTCGGAGATCTTACGAGAGTGGTCTGTTTGAATCAGGCCGTCGTGGCGGGCGCCGGCGGCTGAACGGAATCGACCCGCCGGGAGGAAACACGTGGCCCAATCCCATATCCCTGACTCGTTCGTCTTCAAGACCGACCGGCCTTGGCCGAACGCGCGCCTGAAGGTGGCGGCGATCATCGGGCACGCCACCTCGGACAGCGCGCGGGTGTGGCTGCGTACCGGGCGGCCGGGCGAGTTCTCCCTGCTCGTGTACCCCCGCGAGGCTGCGCTCGCATCGTCCGCCGGGGAGGCGGGGCTGCGGGCCGCGTTGAGCGCCGCGCCGTTGCCGCTCGAAGATGCGTCGGCTGTGCTGCCGGAGATGCGGCGGGAGGACTTCGAGATCGCCGACTACGCGGCCGACACCACCCGGGTGGTGGAACTGCGTGGGCTCGCCCCCGATACCCGCTACGGCTACGTCCTCTACGCCCGCGACCGCGAGCGGGTGGTGCTGGGACACAACCGGCTGCGCCGGTTCCGCACGCCGCCGCCCGAGAACGAGCGCCGGGCGTTCCAGTTCGCGCTGTTTTCCTGCCACAAGCCCTACGCGGTGAACGGCCTGTTCCACCAGCGCACCGAGACGGCGAACCTCGACATGTGGGATTTCCTCGGCGCCACCCTGCGCCGCCACGAGAACGAGGTGGATCTCGTCATCGCCGGCGGCGACGTGTGCTACAGCGACGGGGTGGAGACCCTCGACATCTGGCGCCATCTCAACCGCACGATGCGCAAGGAGGACGGGCGGCTGCTGCCGGACGAGAAGGCGATGCTCAGCTGGTACCGCGACATCTACCGCGGCTACTGGGGGTTCGAGAGCGTTCAGCAGGTGTTCGACGGCTTTCCCACCTACATGATCTGGGACGACCACGAGATCGGCGACGGGTGGGGTTCCTACTATTTTGACCCCGAAGACGGGCAGGATGGCGTGCGGCGGCTGCTGCCGGACTTCGAGGAGCGGGGGCTGAGCCACGGCGAGGGCCGGGAGCTGATGCGCCGCATGTTCCGCGCGGCGCGGCGCGCCTATTTCGAGTACGAGCACAGCCACAATCCGCCGACCGCGGACGGGGCGCTCGACTACGGCTTCCGCCGGGGCGGGTGCGCGTTCTACGTGCTCGACGGGCGCGGCCAGCGCGACGTCGAGCGCCAGAGCTACCGCATCCTGGGACGTGAGCAGTTCGACCGTTTCGCCGCATGGGTGGGCGGGTTGACGCCGGAGGATACGCCCTTCCTGTTCGTGGTCTCGGCGGTGCCGGTGCTGCACACGCGCGCGGCGCTGGTCCAGGCGGACGAGCATCTGGGAGGGCTGGGCGACGACTTGCGCGATTCCTGGGAGCACGAGTTGCATACCACCGAACGCGAGGCGCTGATGAAGGTGCTGTTCGACGCCGCGGCCAGAGGGATCAAGGTCTCGGTCCTGAGCGGGGATGTCCACGTCTCGGCTGTGTTCGCGATCGAGGACGGCGCGGGCCACCGGATCTACCAGCTCACCTCGAGCGCCATTACCTACAGCCTGTCGTTGCCGCAGTCGTGGGTGCTGCGTTTGGGCGCGGCGGACGACGGCGAAACGGCCGAGGGCTACCGCTTCGAGCGTCTGGCGCTGTACACGCAGAGCTCCTACGCCTTGATCAGCGTCGATCCGCAAGCCGGCGAGGCATGGTTCAAGCTCTACAGCGGCCAGGCGCTGGACGCCCCGCCCGCGGTGGGAGGAGGCGCCGTTGCGCTCAGCCACTCGCTGGCGAAGATATGCCTGTTCCAGAACGGGGGAGAACTCGAGCGAGGCGCATGAGGGGTAACCGTTCCGGGAAGAGTCACCGAAGGACTACCCTGGCCGTTTGGCCGTCCAGGGCGTGGTGTTGACCACGTGATTGTTCGTGAACGAATCATCTGATCCTTCAATGGGGAAGTCTTACTCGGGGCAACACTCGTCCTCCTTCCTGGTTCTGCCCGCCTTAACAGCCACTTTCTCCTTAATCAGAGGGTCGGACCCTTCCCGTGCGCCAGGCGGGGCCTTGGCGTTGTCCCCCGCACAAGTCGGTCTTTCGCATCCGATCTTGCCTTGCCGCTAGCCGGGAGTTATATTCGCCGCATGGAAATCCGGGACAAGGCGCCAGTGAATTGGGTGAAGCGAAGAGTGTCGTGCACCGTCGACGACGTGTTCGAGGCTTTGCTCACTCGTCTTGAGGCGGACATCGGAGAGAAGAAAGATGTTCATCCCGATAGCGACTTCACCGTTCATAAGAAAGTCGTCGGTGACGTAGTGACAAAGGTGGCAATCCGTGGCCGCAAAGAGTCCGGGCGTACCCCCATCGTCGAGCTGAAGAAGAAAGGCGACCACATCCAGATTCATGGCACCGAGAGCGACATGTTCAAGGTGACGCCTCGGTGGGACAAGAATCAGGCCGAATGCAACCTCTTCGTTGGTAAGAAGCGTCTCGATCTTTGGCAGATCAGCCACCTTGCCCTCTACCCTCTCTTCTTCCGCGACTAACTTCTGGTTACGGATTGTATATAATTCCCGTTGGTTGGAAGGTTCATCTAGACAGGGCGGCGCTGGAGTGCGCGCAGACGGGAATGAATCGCTTACAGTATGCTTACGATAAGGATGAGGCTCTCAGTGCGGTAGACGAAACGACTTGGCTGAGTTTGAAGACGATATCGTTCCAGCAATCAGGCAGGCGGTGTGATACGTGGACCTCCGAGGCACACTGCGAGACATCTCCCCTCATCACAGGCAAGAGTGGGGGGATGAATTGCATCCTCGAGAACGGGGTTTCGAATTGATCGCACGAAAGATCGCGGGCGCAGTGGACGCAACGTAGCAGAAGACCTAGCCGGGACGAGAGGTAGCTACCATGGCGAATGCCAACGAGCACCAGCCCGGCGTGATTGCTGCAGCGCAGCAAGCGCCGGCGGGACTTGATCCCATCAAGGTGATGATGGAGATAGCGAAGGATGCGGATTTGGCATCTGCGGACAAGACTCAGCTGATCGAGTTCGCCAAGAACCGCTTCCGCCATAGGCGCCGTATGGCGTACATCGCACTAGCGGCGCTGCTGCTATCGCTAGCAGCGCTATTCATCTTGGCGTTCGCCTGCGGCGAGTGTTTCGAAGCGCTCAAGGACTCAAGCCTCCTGATCTCGATCGAGGCGTTCTTGACAGCGATCGTAGGTGCCTACTACGGAGTGTCCGCATGGCGTCCCGCCAGCTAGTACCTCTGCGCAGAGGTCTGCGGTGTTGTAAGAAACGCCCAAGCCGCCAAGCGCCAAGCCGGTAACCCTTCGGTGAGGCCGTGATTGCGGGCTTGCGGGTCAAGCTTGACGGCGGTCCTTTGGACATGGTCCCTAGCACGCATGTGTGCGCTATGTTGCGTAAACGCCTGATTCTCCGGTACCGTTGGAAGTGGTGGGAAGATCCGCCAGGGTCAGATGCACAGGGTCATCCATCACGGTACGGTCGAAGGATTACCCCAAGCCGAGCGGCGAGCGGCCCGAGGCGCGGTGTTGACCATGTGTTGATTGTTCCGGCCCGAATCGTCAGTCCTTTAAGAGGAGAGTTTTACTCCTTGGTTTTCAGCTAGTTACGGGCGGCGGGTGGTAGGACAAACCCTACACGGCCAAGTTTCAAATGCTCGGGGGCGCAAGTCAGATCGGTCTCGAAAGGGCGCCGAGCCAGGGCTTTCGATGGGGTGCGCTTGGAGATACGTCATCGTGGATGGGCGGCCGCGCATCCGGCGCTTTCGGGGAGCGAGTACAGTCCGTCACAACATGGGTCGGCCGCGGGACCCACGTCGAACTCAACGACACCCTGACCCTGACCGGCTCCGCTACGCTGGCATTGGGACGCGTGTTCCTAGAGTCGAGCGGGATGCTGGAGGTGGATCCTCACGTGATGTCCGCATGGCAAGTCGAACTGGAGCACGGGCGGCGGGGTCATGGCAAATGGTCGCAGTTGTCTGTTTCGCAACCACTTCGGGCTGAATCGGGCAAGGGAAGGCTCACTTATCTTGCCGGATTAAAGGGCGGCTTGCCGTTCTACGATAAGGCGACGGTTCCCTTGGCCCCGGAAGGCCGCGAATTTGAACTCGCCCTGACGCATGAAGCCCCAATCGGTCGCGGCCGTGGAGTCATCAAAGCCGCCCATTCCTGGAATGCGGGGCATGAGCCCGGACAGACCCAATGGCAGGTCGGTTTGGCCTACAAGATGGAGTGGTGAGGAGCGCCCTCGAACGCGGCTCGGACCAGCTTACGTGGATTGCGGTTCCGCGGCGTCACCTGACGGCGCTTCGCCCTTCTCTGCCTCTGCCGGTTGCGCTACGGCAGCGGCTACCTCCGCGTCGCCATCCTCCGACATCACCTTCACCTTGATGCTTGGCGTCACCTCCGGCCTGAGCCGGATGGGCACGTCGTACTCGCCCACGCTCTTGATGGGGGTCTCCAGGAGGATGCGGCGGCGCTCGACGTCGACGCCCTGCTCTTTCAGGGCCTTCTCGATGTCCATGTTGGTGACGGAGCCGAAGAGGCGGCCTTCTTCGCCCGTCTTGACGGTGAACTCGAGGGAGACCCGGGAGAGCTGTTCGCTGATGCCTTGCGCTTCCTTGTTGAGGCGCTCGCGGCTCTGGGCGATCATGCGCTGCTCGTGCTCCAGGGCCTTGAGGCTCTTCTTGTCGGCCCGCACGACGAGGCCGCGGGGGAGCAGGTAGTTGCGGGCGTAACCATCCTTGACCTTGACCACGTCGCCCATGTGGCCGAGGTTCTCAATGTCTTCCTTCAGAACGACTTCCATCGACTCTCCTTCAAGTCAGGCCCGCGGTACGCCGCTTGAGACGACGGAAGTCGCCCCAAAGGTCGAAGAACCCCAGGCCGATGACCAGCACCGTGAGAATCTGCTCGAAGACGATGAGCAGATATCCCAAAACGCGAAAAAACATCGGGACCTTCTTGTAATGAAAGTAATACGACACGATGGCCAGCCCGTGGAAGAAGTAGAACACCGCGCATATGAGCACCAGGTTCACGGCCAACGCCCGCACCGCGTCGCCGAGGGGAAGGAAAAGCGCGATACCCGGTACCACGAGGAGCCACACCATGTGGTCGGGCGACTTCCATTCCTTGAGATCCCCCACGTGGCAGAAAAACGAGCGATACTGCGGGAAATGCCACGACAGCAGGGCCAGATTGGCCAGCACCACGATCACCAGCATGAAGAAGATCATGCCCGGCAACATCCGTACGAAGAGCGTCGCCATCTCGCCGGCGTGTTCCCGGAGGTACTCGATGGTGTCGCCCGAGAGGCCCATGCGCTCATACACTTCCAGCGTCATGAGCACCTGCGCCTCCGCGCCGGTCTGAAGCGCGGTCCACAACGCGGACAGCGAGCCAGCCAATGCGGTCGCGGTCACCAGCATGGCCGCCACCGTCACGCCAGCGGTCCCGCTTACGACCGTCGCGAGGTTCCAGCCTCTTCCGAAAGAGAAGAACAGCAGGTACGTGACCAGCGCGAATACCAGGTACGCCGCCGTGGCTTCCAGCCCAGCCAGCGCGTAGACGCACACGGCGACCGCCAGCGGTAGCCATTGTCCCGGCTGCCGCCCCAGCCTGACACCTACGTACAGCGCCGGGTAGATCACCAGCGGCGCCGTCGCGAGCCCCAGAAGAGGTACTCTCAACCCCGCGAAGAAGAGCAGCAGGGTCGCGGCCAGCCCCAGCCCGAACCCCGTGAGAGTGTCCAGCCCCTTCATAAGCCGATCTCCGGGCGACGGAGGCTCCGGGTCAAAGCTTGACGGTGGTATAGGGAAGTAACGCTACCAGGCGGGCGCGCTTGATCGCTCTTGCCAGGCGTCGTTGACACCAGCAACAGGTTCCGGTGATGCGGCTCGGGGTGATCTTGCCCCGTTCCGTCATGAACCCGCTAAGGAGCTTGGTATCCTTGTAGTCGAAGCGCAGGTCCTTGTTGGCGCAGAAACGGCACACTTTCCGGCGCGAGACGCCACGCCGGCGCGGCGGCCCATCGCCACCACCCGAACCTCTTCTCCCACGATATTCTGCCATTATCCCTCAGTTCGTCCCGCAGTTCTCGTTCGTCGGTGCCGCGCCGCGGGAAAGGCGCTATCCTTTCGACTCTTCCTGCACGCCCTCCGCCGCCTCCGTGGGCGCCGGCGTGGGCTCCGGCGGCGTAGATTCTTCCGGCGCGTCCGGCGCTGGCGCACTCTCCACGGCCGCAACGGCCGGCTCCGGTTCCGTTGGCGCACTCTCCACGGCCGCCGGTTCCGTTGGCGCACTCTCCACAGCCGCGGCCGCCGGTTCCGTTGGCGCACTCTCCACGGCCGCGGCCGCCGGTTCCGTTGGCGCGCTCTCCACGGCCGCGGCCGCCGGTTCGGGTTCCGCGGCCGGCGTGGGTTCGGCCGCTTGCGCGGTTTCCACCGCCGGCGCGGGTGCCTCCGCGCGGGCCAGGGGGAGCACGTCCTCGTCGAGCACCACGGTCATGCAGCGAATGACTTCGTCGCTCAGCCGCATCACCCGTTCAAGCTCGTCGCTCGTTCCCGCCAGCGCCTGGTACTGAACCAGATTGTAGAGCCCTCGGTTCTGCTTCTCGATGGGATAGGCGAGGTCGCGCAACCCCCATTCCTCGAAGTGGGTTACCGTGGCACCCTGTCCTTCCAGCACCCCCCGGAAGCGGTCGCAAAGGTCCTTGTTCCTGCCGCTGTGAACCGGGTGGACGATGAAGAGCGTCTCGTAATGGGTCGTTTCGTCAGTCATGGTCCGTCGAGATTCTATCCGTTACTCTTTGTCCGGAACTGCTTGTCCGGCGCGTTTCAGTTCCTGTCCCAACATCTGAAATGGCGCCCATGGAGGACGCCATTTCAACGGATACGGGCCTTCCTTACCTAGCACAGGGGTAGGCCCATTACAACCATGCGCCTCACACCAGCAGCGGCGCGATGACCAGCGACACCACCGACATGAGCTTGATCAGAATGTTCATGGACGGCCCCGAGGTATCCTTCAACGGATCGCCGACGGTGTCGCCCACCACGGCCGCCTTGTGCGCCTCTCCGCCCTTCGCCTCGCCCGCCAGGTCTCCCCGTTCGATATACTTCTTGGCGTTGTCCCAGGCACCGCCCGCATTGGACATGAGCAGCGCCAGGAGCACACCCGACACCAAGGCCCCGGCCAGGGTTCCGCCCAGCGCCACCGGCCCGAGGCCGAAGCCCACCACCACAGGCACCACCACCGCCACGAGCCCCGGCACCACCATCTCCTTGATGGCCGCCCGGGTGGAGATGTCCACACAGCTCGCCGCGTCGGGCTTGACCCCCTCGCGCCCCTCCAGGAGCCCGGGAATCTCGCGGAACTGCCGGCGGATCTCGTCGATCATCTTGCCGGCCGCCCGCCCCACGGCGGTCATGGTCATGGCGCCGATGAGGTAGGGGATCAGACCGCCGATGAACAGGCCCACCACTACCTCGGGCGAGGTCACCAGGATCTGTATCGGCGGCTGCCCCGCCGCGGCCAGCTCGGCATCCACGGTCCGCGTATAGGCGGAGAAAAGCGCCAAGGCCGTGAGCGCCGCCGAACCGATGGCGAAGCCCTTGCCGATGGCCGCCGTGGTGTTCCCCAGCGAATCGAGCCCGTCGGTGATCTCGCGCACGTCGGGTCCCAGGCCGCACATCTCGGAGATGCCGCCGGCGTTGTCGGCGATGGGGCCGTAGGCGTCCACGCTCATGGTGATGCCCACCGTGGCCAGCATGGCCACCGCGGCCACGCCGATGCCGTAGAGCTCGGCGGTGGCGTAGGACACCCAGATGGCGACGGCGATGACCACCACGGGCAAGGCCACGCTCTCCAGGCCCACGGCCAGGCCGTGGATGATGTTGGTGGCATGGCCCGTGCGGCTGGCTTCGGCGATGCGCTTCACCGGCGCGGCCGAGGTGTAGTACTCGGTGATGAGGCCGATGAGGATGCCGCCCAGCGAACCCGCGAGCACCGCCCAGAAGACGCCGATGGTGACGCCGTGGGCGAGGATGAGCACGAGCGCCCCCGCCAGGAACAGCACCGTGGTCAGGAAGGTGGAGCCGCGCAGCGCGGACTGCGGGTTGATGTTCTTGAAGACGCGCATGGAGTAGATGCCGATGACCGAGGCGATGAGCCCGACCACCGCGAGCACCAGCGGCAACGCCATCAACGTGGCGCGGGCGGCCGGCGCCTGCGCCGAGAACAGCACGGCGAGGGTCTCCGGCGTCACGGTGGCGGCGATGGCGATGGAGGCGATGATCGAGCCGACGTAGGACTCGAACAGGTCGGCGCCCATGCCGGCGACGTCACCCACGTTGTCGCCCACGTTGTCGGCGATGACTCCGGGATTGCGCGGATCGTCTTCCGGGATCCCGGCCTCGACCTTGCCCACGAGATCGGAGCCCACGTCCGCGGCCTTGGTATAGATGCCGCCGCCGACACGGGAGAACAGCGCGATGGAGCTGGCGCCCATGGCGAAGCCGCTGATGTTCTGGGCGTTGTCCGGGTCGCCGTAAGCCAGGAACAGCAGACCGACGCCGAGCAGGCCGAGGCTGGCCACCGACAGACCCATCACCGAACCGCCGTTGAAGGCCATGAGCAGCGCCGCCCCCTGGCCGCTATCGGCGGCCGCCTGGGTGGTGCGTACGTTGGCCCGGGTCGCCGCCTTCATTCCCAGGAACCCGGCGATGACCGAGCACACGGCGCCGGCGAAGAACGCCACCGCGGTGACGACTCCGAGCTGCCACGCGAGGAGCAGCGCCACCACCACCACGAACACCGACAGCACGGTATACTCGCGCCTCAGGAAGGCCATGGCGCCTTCGTAGATGGAGTCGCTGACGGACTGCATGCCCGCGTCCTTGACCGCGACCTTGACGATGGAGCGATAGGCTCCGTACGCGATGATCAGTCCGACCGCGCCCAGTGGCGGAGCCCAGACCGCTAAACCCTCCATAACGCCTCCTCTGATGTGGGGCCCGGCGAATTCGCCACACACCCCTATGCAACTCGGTTGAAATTCTCCATGGCCCTTGCCGGGCCCTCGAACACGATGGCTTCCAATGCCTCCGCGGCCTTGCTCAACAGGCCGTCCAACTCGCCATCTTCCTCGGGCGAGAAGCGGCTCAGCACGTAATCCACCGCGTCCATTCCGGCCGGCGGACGGCCGATGCCCAGGCGCAACCGGACGAAGTCACGGTCGGCCACGTATTGCAGGATCGACGCCAAGCCCCGGTGACCGCCGGCGGAGCCGCCGCAACGGATGCGCAGCCGTCCGAACGGCAGGTCCAGGTCGTCGTAGGCCACGACCAGGTCCGCGCCGCGGATCTGGAAGCGCTTCACCAGCGCCGCGGCCGCCAGGCCGCTGTTGTTCATATAGGTCTGGGGCTTGGCGAGCACCAGGGGTTCCTGATCCCACCGGCCCCTGCCCACCAGGGACTCGCAACGCTCGTCGCCGATGCGGGTGTCCGTGGCGTCGGCGATGCGGTCCAGCAGCAGAAACCCGAGGTTGTGCCGCGTGCGCGCATAACGCCGGCCCGGGTTGCCCAAGCCCACGACGAGCTTCATTACGATGTCCTGGGATGGAAGCGCGCGTCGCCGCGCCCTTCCTCGTTGCCGGCAACGTCCGTCGAAATCACGCTCCGGTCTGGTCCGCCGACTCCTCGGCGCCTTCCGTCGGTTCCTCGGCGGCCTCGCCCTCGCCCCTCTCTTCCTCGTCCAGCGTGGAGACGGTCGGCGCCAGCACGGACACCAGGGTCTGCTCCGGGGTATGGTTGATCACGTTGGGCGGCAGCGTGATGTCGGCCACCTTGAGACTGTGCCCGATCTCCAACGGCGAAACGTCCACCTCGATCTCCGCCGGAATGTCCAGCGGCAGGCACTCGACCTCGAGCTCCCGCATGATGGGCTGCAGGACCCCGCCGTGGACCACGCCCTCGGGTCGCCCGACGAAGTTCAAGCCCACCATCAGGGTGATCTTCCTGGAAACGTCCACCTCGTAGAAATCGATATGGTTGATGGCGTGTGTCACCGGGTTGTACTGGATCTGCTTGATGAGCACGAGCTTGCCGTCGACCGCGCCGGCTTCGGACTTGAGGCGCAGCAGATGGGAGCCTTCCATGTGTCCCACCCGGCGGCGCAACTCCAGGTCATCCACCTGCACCGCGAACCCCCCCGTGCCCCGTCCGTAGACCACGCCCGGGAGCTTGCCGTTGCGACGCAGACGGCCGGCGTCACGCTTGTTGCCGGCCTGCCTTGCCTCTACCGGTACTTCGACTGTTTCCAAACTGAACCTCCTGAATGAGAACCGCGGTTATGTCGATCAGAATAGGGAGCTGATGGAACGCTCCAGGTGCGTGCGGCGGATGGCTTCACCGATGAGGGGCGCCACCGACAAGGGCTTGATCTTCTCGCACCGGGCCGTCTTGTCCGCGGCCGGGATGGTATCGGTCACGACCATTTCTTCCATGGGCGAATCGTTGATCCGGTCCAACGCCTTTCCCGAGAAGATGGCGTGGGTGCAGCACCCGACGACCTTCCTGGCGCCGGCCCGCATGAGCGCCTCGGCGGCCATGGCAATGGTCCCGGCGGTGTCCACCATGTCGTCCACCAGGATAGCGGTCTTGCCCTTCACCTCGCCGATGATGTTCATCTCCTCGACCACGTTGGCGTCGGCCCTGCGCTTGTCGATGACCGCCATGGACACGTTGAGTTGCGTGGCGAAGGCGCGCGCGCGCTGGGCGCCGCCGGCGTCCGGGGACACGACGATCAGTCCCTCCCCTCCGAAGCGGCTCGACAGATACTGGAGCAGCACCGGGGCGGCGTACAGGTTGTCCACGGGGATGTTGAAGAAACCCTGGATCTGACCGGAATGGAGGTCCATGGTCAGCATCCGCGAGGCTCCCGCCGTGGTGATGAGATCGGCCACGAGCTTGGCGCTGATGGGTACCCGGGGCGCGACCTTGCGGTCCTGGCGCGCGTAACCGTAGTAGGGGATGACGGCGGTGATGCGCTTGGCGGACGCGCGCTTGAACGCGTCCAGCATGATCAGCAGCTCCATCAGGTTGTCGTTGCCCGGCGCGCAGGTGGACTGGATCACGAAGACGTCGCAACCGCGCACGTTCTCCTTGATCTCGACCCTGATCTCGCCGTCGCTGAAGGTCTCGACGATGGCCTCCCCCAGCGGAATCTCGATGGCGTGGCAGATGTCGCGCGCCAAGGGGGGGTTGGAATTCCCCGCGAAGATCCTCATTTCATCGTGCAACGATCCCATGGACTACCTGCGTTGGTTTGAAACATGGACTGGAAAAGCGCCGGCGGTTTCGTGCCGTCACCACGGGTTTGAAATCCGCTCCTTGCGCCGGCTCATGGCGAGAGAGCTTGGCTGGGCGGGAAGGATTCGAACCTTCGTATACCGGATCCAAAATCCGGGGCCTTACCACTTGGCGACCGCCCACCCGTCCGGTCGGCGTCCAGAATCCCCGGGAGGTCTAATGTTCGTCCCGATCCTGGCCCGTATCGCTCGATACGACTTCTCTGTACGCGGCAATGATCCTTTCTTCGAGCATCCGGCGGGTCTCGCTGTTGAGCGGATGCGCCACATCCTTGTAGGTCCCGTCCCGGCGCTTCTTGCTGGGCATGGAGACGAAAAGACCCGAGGTCCCGCGAATCACCTTGATATCACGAACCACGAAGCAATCGTCCAGGGTGATGGTCACATAAGCCTTGAGCTTATCCTCCTCGACAGGAAAGACCTTGACTTCCGTGACCTCCACAGGGACCTCCTCTCCGTCATGCGACGGACGGCTTGCCCTTATGTCAGCGAAAAAGCCAGATACGCCCGAACGTCTTTTTCGCCCCTGAAGCCCGTGAATGCCCTTCTCGCCCGCGCCTCGTCCGCGAAAACGCCGAAGACCGCCGAGCCGCTTCCGCTCATGAGACTGCCGATTGCCCCCTTGTCGTCGAGCCGCTGTTTGAGGTGAGCAATGCCCGGATAGCGGCCGATGGTTACCGCTTCAAGGTCGTTTGCCATGACCCGAGCCACTTCCTGGGGAGTGCTCAGATTTCCGATCAAGTTATTATTGTTGGAGGGTTTTGTCAACTTGAACCGGAAGTTGCGGTAGGCCCAGGCGGTGGAGACGGGGAAGCCGGGGAAAAGCACGACCATCCACAGCCGCGGCAACGCACCCGCCGGACTCAGCCGCTCGCCGATGCCGCGGGCGCGCGCGGCCGCGCCGCGAATGAAGAAGGGTACGTCCGCGCCCACCGTGAGCGCCAGCGCCTCGAGTTCCTCGGCGGACAGGCCGGCGTCGAACAACTCGTTCATGCCGCGCAGGACGGCCGCGGCGTCGGTGCTGCCGCCGCCTAGCCCGGCTCCCATGGGGATGCGCTTGCGGATGCTCACGGCGACGGGCTCGCGACAGTCCATCCGGTCCTGGAATGCCCGCGCGGCGCGGTGCACGGTGTTGTCCTCGCCCGGAGGCACGGCCGGGTCGTCCGCGCGCACGGTGATGGAACCCGCCGCACCCTCGGAGCCGGTGACCTCCACCTCGTCCCCCAGGCTGATGGGCGCCATCAGGGTGTCCAGCAGGTGGTAGCCGTCGTCGCGGCGGCCCTCGATGCGGAGGTAGAGGTTGATCTTGGCGGGGGCGAACAGTTTCATGCGGCTGCCCCGCGGGCGGCGGCTGTTGTCCTGCGTGACGCTACGGCTTGATCAGCGCCTTGGTCGGAAACATCTCGGGCACCTCACCCCCCACCGCGCGAATGCACTGCTCGGTCTCGTCCAGCGAGAAGATGTGGCTCACCATCTGCTCCACGGGGAAGCCGGTGTTTTCCATCAGCCTGAGGGTGGCGTCGATGGCGTCGTTGTCCCCGGTGTACGCGCCCTGCACGCAGATCTCGCCCCACACGAGCCTGTCCATCGGCATGGGGGTGACGGTCTTGTCTCCCGTCAGTCCCCCGAGCACCAGCTTGCCCTGCCGCCGGAGACAGTCGACCGACGTGACGATGGCGGCCGGGTTGCCGGAGACGTCGACGGCGACGTCGCACATGGCGCCGCCGGTCTCCTCCCGGATGACCTCCGCGACGTTCTCCTCCTCGACATTGATGGTGCGGTGCGCCCCGAAGCGTTCGGCCACCTCCAGCCGGCTCTTGTCGCGCCCGATGCCGGTGACGAAGATGCGCGCGGCGCCGGCATGGCTCGCCGCGAAGGTGCAGGCGAGCCCCTGCTGGCCGGGTCCCTGAATCAGCACATAGTCGCCCATCTTGACGCCGCCGTGCCGCAGCGCCCACTGGAAGCCGTTGGCCATGACCGCCCCGACCAGGGCGGCGGCCTCCGGCGGGAGGTCATCGCTGATGCGGGTCAACAGCGCCGTGGGCGTGATGTACAGATATTCGGCGAAGCCGCCGAACAGGTGCGGCGGTTCGGCGCAGGACATCCTCGAGCCGTAGGCCGCGCGCTGCTTGCAGAAGCGGTCCCCGCCGCGGCGGCAGTCGGCACAGCGGCCGCAGCCGATGGATCCCTTGATGATCACGCGGTCGCCTTCCCGGACGCCGTGAATCTCGGCCGCCCTGGCACCGAGTTTCTCCACCCGGCCCAGTATCTCGTGGCCGAGGATGATGGGCATCGGCAGGTTCAGCTTGCCCGTGTAGTACTTGTAGTCGGTACCGCACACCCCGCCCATCTCCACCTTCAGAAGGCCTCCGTCGGGCGGGATGTCCGGCACCGGGTATTCGCGGATCTCGATCTTCGCGGCACCCACCAGGGTCGCCGCGCGGCAAGTGTCGCTCATATCTGGCGGCTCAGGGCTGGATCAGCGCCTTGGTCGGGAACAGCTCCGGGATCTCGCCGCCCACCGCCTGGATGCACTTCTCCGTTTCCTCCAGCGAAAACACGTGGCTCACCATCTCTTCCACCGGGAACTTGGTGGCCTCCATGAGGCGCAGGGTGGCGTCCACGGCGTCGTTGTCGCCGGTGAAGCAGCCCTGGAGCTTGATTTCGCCCCACACGAGCTTGTCCATGTGGACCTCGGTGATGGTCTTGTCGCCGGTAAGCCCGGCCAGGACCATGGTCCCCTGGCGCCGCAGACAGTCGATGGAGGCGAGGATCGCCTTGGGGTTGCCCGACACGTCCACCACCACGTCGACCATGGCGCCGTCGGTCTCCTCCCGGATGACGTCCACCACGTTCTCCTCCTCGACGTTGATGATGCGGTCCGCGCCCCACTTCTTCGCCAGCTCCAGCCGCGGCTTGTCCCGGCCGATGCCGGACACGAAGATCTTGGCCGCGCCCGCGTGCTTGGAGGCCCAGGTGCACGCCAGCCCCTGCTGTCCGGGGCCCTGGATCAGCACGTAGTCGCCCATCTTGACCCCACCACGCCGCAGCGCCCACTGGAAGCCGTTGGCCATGACCGAGCCGATGAGGGCCGCGGCCTCCGCCGAAAGGTCCTCGCTGATCTTGGTCATCAGCACGTCGGGGGCCAGGTAGAGGTAGTCCGCGAAGCCGCCGAACAGGTGCGGCGGGTTGGCCGAAGTCGTGCGCCCGCCGTAGTTGGTGCGGTTCCGGCAGAAGCGCTGGGCGTTGCGCCGGCAGTCGGAGCAGCGGCCGCAGCCGATGGCACCCTTCATGATGACGCGATCGCCCTCCTTGACCCCGTGGATCTTCTCGGCCTTGCTGCCGAGCTTGGCCACCCGGCCGAGGATCTCGTGGCCCAGGATGATGGGCAGCGGCAGGTTGATGCGTCCGTGATAGTACTTCACGTCCGAGCCGCACACGCCGCCCATCTCGACTTTCAGCAATCCGCCGTCGTCGGGGATATCGGGTATGGGATATTCCCGGATCTCGAGCTTGTTCGGGGCAAGCAGGGTTGCCGCTCTACTGGTCTCTGCCATCGTGTACCTCCTTGCCGAGCGTCCCCGCTCAGCCGATGTAGTCCTCGAGCCGGACCCGTTCGCGCACCTCGCCGGGCACGGCCAGCCGCTTGGGAAAGTCCTTGCGCTTCTTGGTGGCGTCGATGACCATCTTGGCGGTCATTCCCCCTTCCCCGCTCGACGGGTCGGTCTCGGACCCCTGGCAACGGGGGATGATGAAGGTGTCGGCGTCGGCCTGGACCCGATTGGCCACCGCCCACATGACGTCGCGGTCGTTGTACACGTCCACGTCGCCGTCCACGACGATGACGAGCTTGAGGTAGAGGTCCGTGGCCATGGCCGCCATGACCGCGTTGCGCACCTCGCCGTCGCTGCGCTTGTCCAGCGCGATGTAGCAGTGGAAGCGGCAACAGCCCGACGGCGGCATGTGCACGGCGCGGGTGCCCGCGGCCACCGCCTTCACCGCCCGGAAGATCGCGGCCTCCCGCGGGATGGAACCCATCAGGCGCTGCTCCGAGTGCCCCGTGAAGATGTCCTGGTAGAGCGGCTTTTCGCGCAGGGTGATGCCGGTGATCTCGGCCACGTGATTGTCGCGTACGCCGACGGCATGGCCGGTGAATTCGCCGAACGGCCCCTCCGCCTCGCGCACGTCGGGCAGGATGCGCCCTTCCAGCACCATCTCCGCGTGGGCGGGGACCTCCAGGGACACGGTCTCGCACGAGACCAGCGACAGCGGCCGCTGCATCATGCCGCCGATGACGTCGTACTCGTCCACGTCGAAGGCCGCCAGCGACAGCGCGCCGATGGCGAAGGCGGGATGTACGCCGATGATGAAGGCGATGTCCAGAGGCTCGCCCCGTTCCTCGGCGTTGCGCTGGCAACGGCGCAGGTGCATGCCCGGGGCGAGGTGCATGCGCAGCCGGTTCCGCTCCACCATCATCGCGCGGTTGAAGCTCAGGTTGCGCACGCCGCTCACGGGGTCGCGCGCCACGACGATGCCCGCGGTCACGTACGGCGCCGTGCTGATGTCGAAATGGGTCAGGAGCGGAATCTCGCCCAGGTCCACGTCCGTGCCCGTGCGCACCACTTCCTTGACCGGACCGTCCCGCACCACCTCCGGCGGGATCGGGGCGGCTTCGCGCCGGCGGTACTCCTCCACCAGGTCGGCGCCGTCCACGTCCAGGGCCATGGCCAGTCGCCGGCGCGTGGCGTGCAGGTTCGTGATCACGGGCATGGAGTAGCCCGCGACCTCGTGCACGTACAGCGCCGGGAACCGGCCCGACGACTCCAGGTCCATGAGCAGGCTGGTGACGTCGTGCTCGGGCCGCACCGGCTTGCGGATGTGCAGCAGTTCCTCGGGGCCCTCGCCCTCCAGCCGGTCCATGAACGACCGCAGGTCCTTCATACGTTGTCTCCGAACAGGCGCTCGGCGTTGCCGCCCAGGATCTTGGCCTTGTCCGCCGGGTCGATGCGAATCTTGTCGATGATGTCCAGCGGCCGCGGGTCGCCGATGCCGAAGGGGCAGTCGCTTCCCATCAGCACATGGTCGGCACCCGCCTCGGCGATCAGGAACTCCAGCACGTCGGGCTCGAACACGATGGTGTCGTAGTAGAACCAGCGCAGCACGTCCCGGCCCATGAGCGCGGTGGCCTTCTGGATGTCCGGCTGTATCTCGCGGCCGCGGGTCATGCGCCCGAACTGGTACGGCAGGAAGCCGCCGCCGTGGCACAGGATGATCTTGAGGTCCGGGAAGCGGTCGAGCACGCCGCTGAAGTAGAGGGACGCCACCCCCACCGTGGTGTCGGCCAGGAGGCCCACCACGTGGGTGAGGAAGTACTTGCCCAGGCGCTCGATGCCCAGCGGGTTCAGCGGATGGATGATGAGCGGCACCCGCAGGCGCTCGGCGGTCTTCCAGAAAGGGTCCAGCCCCGGATCGTCCAGGTTGGCGCCGTCGATGTTGGAGCCGATCATGGCGCCCATGAGACCGCACTCCTTGACCGCGAACTCCAGTTCGTCGGCGGCGCGGGCGCCGTCCTGCAGCGGCACGGTGGCGGTGCCGCGGAACAGGCCGTCCTTGTCGCCGTCGGCCAGGGCCTCGCGCATGGACTCGTTGAGCATGCGGCTCCAGCTCACCGCCTTGTCCACCGGCAGCATGTAGCCGACGATGTCCATCCACGCCGACAGGATCTGCCGGTCCAGGCGCGTCTCGCGCACGGTGTCCACGCGCTTGGGCAGGTCCGTGGCCGGCGCCAGGATCGGCCGGGACAGCGGCCTCCCCTCCCCCAGCCGCAGGCGCGGCCCTTGTGGGGTCTCCTCCCCCACCTCCACGCCGAAGGAGGCGCCGTCCTTGCGCAGCCGCTCCAGCGCGGCCGGCGGGACATAGTGAGCGTGACAGTCGATGTTCATGGTGCAGCCTCGATGACGATGTCGCCGGTGCCGGGCGAGACCCGGCCTAGGTTTCCTTCAGGAAGCTGGCGGGCATGTGCGCGCTCAGGATGCTCAGCCCCTCGGTCTGTTCCACGTGGCGGATGAAGCGGTACTTGTTCTCCACCTCGTCCATGGGGTACGGCGGCACCTCGCTGCGCGCCCGTTCCACCTTGAGTCCGATGAAGGTGGCGTCGCGCGCGTCCAGGGCCTCGGAAAAGACCGTGCGCATCTCGTCCGGACTATTCACCCAGGAGGCCCGGCGGATGCCCGCGCCGCGCGCCACGGCCACCAGGTCGGTGCCGGCGCCGGTGGCGGTATCGATCTCGCCGGAGGCCTCGTACACCTCGTTGTCCACCAGCACGTGGACCAGGTTGGGCGGGTTCTTGCGCGCGATGGTGGGCAGGCTGCACAGGTTCATGAGCAGCGAGCCGTCGCCGTCGATGGCGATGACCTGACGGTGCGGCAGCCCCAGCGCCATGCCCAGGGCGATGGAGGACACCAGCCCCATGGTGCGCACGCGGAAGTTGCCGTCGCCCGGCCGGCACGCGTACCACTCGACGGTGTTGGCGCCCGCGCCGGTGACCACCAGGGCGTCTCCCGCCAGCTCGGCCATGACCTTGAAACAGTCGATGCGCTTCATGGCCTATTCTCCCGGACGCCGCCGCCCGAGCACGTCCTTGGTCAGCAGCACGGCCACCGGCCGCTTGTAGTCCTGCGTCAGCACCAGCGTGCGCTTGATCAGCGCCTTGGCCTCGTTGGGGTCCCGCAGGATGAAGTGCTGGACGCCGAGGGCGCTCAACACCGGCTGGGTCATGGCGCCGTTGGTGGCGAAGGAGCGGTCGCCCACGTCGCCCGCGTAGTACACCAGCAGCAGCAACGGCAGGTTGTACTGCAGCAGGGTGGAGACGATGCCGTTCACGCTGTTGAACAGGCCGCCGTTCTGCATGATCATGGCGCACTTCCTGCCCACGAGGTAGCCGCCGGTGCAGATGCCGATGCCCTCCTCCTCCCGGCACAGGGGCACGTGAACGAAGTCCGGGTCCGCGGCGACGCGCTCCAGCACCGCGTGCAGGTTGATGTCCGGAAGGGACGCCACCAAGTCGACGCCTGCCTCCTTGAGTCCTTCCACGATCAGTGCGGGTCCGGGATTCTCGGCCACGAAATGCTCCTCCGTCAACGCGAAAACTGAATATCCCCATTTGCACCCGTCGCGTCAACCGCGCGCATGACGACCCGGAACACCCGGATGCGAGTTGCGGCAGCCAGGGCTATTGGCTACGTTCAATAATAGGGGGTGGAAACGCCTTCCCACGCCATTCAGGAGGAGCCGCGAGCACGTGAAGATCGGTATCGGGTTGCCATTCAAGACATCCAGGGACAGTTGGCCGGCCATCGAGGCGCTGGCGCGCAAAGCGGACGAAGGACCCTATTCGAGCTTCGCCGTCATCGACCGGCTGGCCTACGACAACTACGAGCCGCTGATCATGCTGGCGGCGCTGGCCTCCGTGACCCGGCGCGTGCGCCTCATGACCGCGGTGCTGGTGGGGCCGCTGCGCCGGGCCGGGGTGCTGGCGAAGCAGGCGGCCACCATCGACGCCATCTCCGGCGGACGGTTGAGCCTGGGCATGGGCGTCGGCAGCCGGGAGGACGACTCGCTGGTGGCGCCCTCGGGGTTCCACGACCGCGGGCGCCGCTTCAACACGCAGCTCGAGTTGATGCGCCGCATCTGGCGCGGGGAGATCGTCAACGGCGCCCAGCGTCCGGTGGGACCGGAGGCGGTGCGGTCGGGCGGTCCCGAGCTGCTCATCGGCGGCAGCGCGCCGCGGGCGCTGGACCGGGTCGGCAAGTACGCCGACGGCTACGTCATGGGCGGCGGCGGGCTCGACCGGGAGGGGGCCGCGGGGTTGCTGCAACAAGTGAACGAATCCTGGCAACGGCACGGCCGGAGCGGCCGCCCGCGCGTCGTGGCATCGGTGCTGGCGGCGCTGGAGCCGGGCGCGGAAGACGCCATCCGCGACGCCTTCGCGGGCTACTACGGCGCCGACCCCGCTCGTCTCGAGGCGCGGCTGGCGCGCGCCAACCTGTCCACGCCCGCGTCCATTCGTGACGCCATCGCGCTGCATCGGGATCTCGGCACCGACGAGTTGATCCTCAAGCCGGCCACCCTGGAGCCGGACCAGTACGAGCGCCTGACCGACGTCGTCGCCGACGCGTGACGGGGGAAAGCATGGCAGCAAGCGGACTCGTCCCCGAGGGACATGAGGTTTACCTGGACCACGTGGGGCTCTTCGTCCCCGACTTCGACGCTTCCCCGCGCCGGCTCGAGGAACTGGGTTTTTCGCTGACGCCCTTCGTGGCGCACATGGCCAGCACCGAGCCGGGTGTGGCGGCCACCCCGAGCGGCACCGGCAACCAGTGCGCCATCTTCCGCCAGGGATACCTGGAGATGCTCGGCCCCACCGTGGACACGCCGCTGTCGCGCCAGCTCCGGGCGCAACTCGACCGCTATCCCGGCTGGCATCTGATCGCGTTCGCCGCCAACCATCCCGAGGAGAACCACGAGCGCATCGGCCGGGACGGCTTCCGCCCGCTGCCGCTGGTGCGCCTGGCGCGCCCGGTGCCCACGGACGGCGGCGAGGAGACCTGCCGCTTCTCGGTGATCCGGGTGCCGCCGGAGGTGATGCCCGAGGGGCGCATCCAGATCGTCACGCACCACACGCCGGAGCTGGTGTGGCAGCCGCGCTACCAGCACCAGCCCAACGGCGTCGTGGCGCTCACGGGCGTGCTGGTGTGCGTGGACGACCCGCGGGAGGCGGCCGAACGCTTCTGCCGCTTCGTCGGGGTCGAGGCGCTGGAGAAGAGCGGGACCTGGGAGATGGGGCTCCACGAGGGGCGCGTGGTGTTCATCGAGGGCGGCCGCTTTCGCGCGCGCTACCCCGGCCGCGAGCTTCCGTGCACGCCGTACATCGCGGAGGTGTCCATGCGCACGGGCGACCTGGCGGCGGCGCGACGCTGCCTCGACCAGGCCGGCATCCGTTACGAGGCCGCGGGCGACGACGCCGTCCGGGTGCCGGGAGCCGAGGCCCTGGGCGCGTCCTTTCTGTTCCATGAATCGCCGGAGGGAGGAATCCTTTGATGGCGGACACACGCTACGACTTCGATCTCTTCACCATCGGCGCGGGCTCGGGAGGCGTGCGCGCCAGCCGCATGGCGGCCACTTACGGCGCGCGCGTGGCGGTGGCGGAAGAGCGCTACCTGGGTGGCACCTGCGTCAACGTAGGCTGCATCCCGAAGAAGCTCCTGGTCTACGGCTCCCACTTCGCCGACGACTTCGAGGACGCCGCGGGCTTCGGCTGGAGCGTGGGCGAGCGCAGCTTCGACTGGCCGTCGCTGATCCGCAACAAGGACCAGGAGATCGCGCGCCTCAACTCGATCTACCGCAACCTGCTCCAGAGCCACGGCGTCGAATTGTTCGAGTCGCGCGCGCGGGTGCTGGACGCGCACACCGTGGAGGTGGCCGGACGCAAGGTCACCGCCGCCCACATCCTGGTGGCCACCGGCGGTTGGCCCACGGTGCCCAACGTGCCCGGCAAGGAGCACGCCATCACCTCCAACGAAGCCTTCTACCTGCCGGAGATGCCCAAGCGCATCGTCATCGTCGGCGGCGGCTACATCGCGGTGGAATTCGCCGGCATCTTCCACGGCCTGGGCGTGGAGGTGATCCAGCTCTATCGCGGCGCGCTGTTCATGCGCGGCTTCGACCTCGACGTGCGCAACACCCTGGCGGACGAGATGCGCAAGAAGGGCATCGACCTGCGCTTCGAGGCCGACATCGCCGCCATCGAGCGGAACGGAGCCAGCCTGACGGCGACCCTGAAGGACGGAGAGACGCTGAAGACCGACGCGGTGATGTTCGCCACCGGCCGGCTGCCCAACACCCGCGGCCTGGGCATGGAGGAGGCCGGCGTGGAGCTGGCCCGCAACGGCGCGGTGGTGGTCGACGACCGCTACCAGACCAGCGTGCCCTCCATCTACGCCTTGGGCGACGTCACCGATCGGGTCAAGCTCACCCCGGTGGCCATCGCCGAGGCCATGATCCTCTCCCGGATGCTGTTCAAGGGCGACGTCGGACCCATGGACTACCGCAACATTCCCTCCGCGGTGTTCAGCCAGCCGCCGGTGGGCTCGGTAGAGA
>Ga0209543_1000559_pt1 | contig 45951 bp, 52 predicted proteins | sample MesohylFT_FD_187296 | JGI IMG/M metagenome (GOLD analysis project Ga0209543, IMG submission 187296) | Host-associated microbial community of the marine sponge Aplysina aerophoba from Gulf of Piran - sponge mesohyl, lysed by freeze-thaw... | ecosystem: Host-associated > Porifera > Sponge >...
CCCCGCCGTGATGTAGCCGTAGCCGGTCTCGACACGGGTCGGAACCACCCCGAACGCCACCAGATTCCCGCTCGCCGCCGCCCCGACCGCCCGCCGGACGGCATCCGCGAACCGGGCACGATCGGGGATGGCGTGGTCCGCCGGCAGGACCAGCAGGACGGGGTCCCGGCCCGCGCCGGACCGGGCGATCGCCTCGAACGCCGCCGCGGCGATCGCCGGCGCGGTGTTGCGGGCGACCGGCTCCAGGATGACGGCCTCGGGCGGAACGCCGGCACTCCGCAGCTGCCCGGCAACCGTCGACCGGTGCGCCTCGCCGCAAACCACGATGGGAGGGCCGGCCTCCTCGAGGGCGCGCAGGCGCTGCGCGGTGGCCTGCAACGGGGAGCAACCGCCGAGCAGCGCGACGAACTGTTTCGGATGCCGTTTGCGGGAAAGCGGCCAGAGCCGTGTTCCGGTACCGCCGGACAGGATGACGGGGACTAGGACCTGGCTCATCTCGCTACAAATTGCCTCCGGACGGGCGCAGCCCCCGCGCCCGGTCGTTCGGACTCGGATCGAGGCAGGAGTAAAGGCCCGCCGCGGGGGATAGTCAATCTTGGCGGCGGCGGCGGTCGGTAACACACGATATGTCCGGTCGATGCACCAGGCGATCTGTCCGGCTTCAGAAAGCTTCCAGGCCGGACCGCCCATCGGGATCGCCGTCCGCGGGCTAGGCTGGCCGCGCCGCCGCGCCCGCCGGGCCGAGCAGCAACTCCTCGTACCGGTCCACCGCCCGGGCCGCGTCGAAGAACCCGGCGCGATCCCGCAGCGCCTCGTGCCGCTGCGGCTCGTCGAGCACGGCGAGCATCGCCGCCGCAAGCGCGTCGGGGTCTCCCACCGGGACCAGCGGGCCATGCCGGCCGCCTTCGAGGATCTCCCGCGGTCCGAAATCGCAATCCGTGCTGACCACCGGACATCCGCACACCATGGCCTCGATCAGCGCGGTGGGAAGGGCTTCGTTGCGCGACGAAAGGACGAACAGATCGGCCTTGGCGAGGAACGCGTAAGGGTTTTCCACGAAACCCGGAAAGTCGACCTGTCGCGCGACGCCGAGCCGGTCCGCCAGGGAAACCAGGCTGGACCGAAGGCGGCCTTCTCCCAGCACGATCATTCTCGCGCGCCGCCGGGCGAGGAGGCGCGCGAAGGCGTGCAGCAGCGTGGCGAAGCCCTTTCTCTCGATCAGCTTGCCGATCGCCACGACCAGCGGGGTCCCGGTTCGGTCGAGCCAGGGATGATCGACCGGTTCCAGCGACTTGCGGACGATGAATTCGGCGAAAATGGGATTGTAGACGGTGTGGACGCTGCCGCTCGCGAGACCGGGTATCTTGGCGAACTCCCCGGTAACGCCGCGCGAGACGCCGACCACCGCGTCGGCCCAGGGATAGCTTCGCCGCGCGCGGTCGAGCTGACGCCGCCGCAACGGCTCGTGCAGCGTGGCCACCGTCCTCGCCTGCTGGCGGGCGAGGTTCGACGCCATCGCGGCTGCCGCCGTCGCGAGAACGTTCATGGCGAGCAGCGCGCGCGGTCTCTCCCGGTCCATGTATCCCGCGATGGAGGCGGCCCAGCGCGGCAGCCTGGAGCTGGCGAGCAGCGCCAATTGCCTCCGGGGCAGACGACCCGCCGCCGCGAGACGCGGATATCGAACCCGCCGGGGGAGGGGATCGGGCACCAGCGGCCGGGGGATGACGGGCACCCGGTCGAGGGCCGAGCGGGTTCGCTCGTCGCCGCGGCCGGAGACGAAGAAGATGCGCACGCCTTCGGGCACTTCCTCGGGGTAGTGGCAGAGCATCCGATGGAGCAGGAGGTCGACGCCGTGCCCCCGCTCGAGCAGCCCGGCGGCGATATAGAGGGCCTTCCGCTCGGCGCCCTGCCCGGCCAGGCTGGGAGTCACGATGGCGACCGGCCGCTCCGAAGATCGGCTGGACGGTTCGGATGAAGCCGGCATCGGTCAACCCTCTTCGCAACCGTCGCCTGGCGACGCGAAATCGCCGGGGGGTCGCCTTTGTCCCGACCATCGATCATGTCCCGCCGCCGCGCAAGGCGGGCCGCCGATTCCCGGCCGCTTGCCGCGCGCGCGGGCGCTGATATGGTGCGGACGGACCGACGCAGCGGGAGCGGGAGAGTGCAGGCGCCGGAAACCGTTGCCGGGGTGGCGGTCGACGTGGCGGCGAGGCTCGCCGCGATCGGCGGGCGCATCGCCGCCGCCGAGGCCGCCGCCGGCCGGAAGCCGGGCTCGGTCGCGCTGGTCGCGGTCGCCAAGACCCACCCGGCGGCGGCGGCGCGGGCGGCGATCGATGCCGGCCAGCGCGCCTTCGGCGAGAACCGGGTGCAGGAGGCGAAGGCCAAGTGGCCGGCGCTGCGCGAGGCGGCGCCGGATCTGGCGCTCCACCTGATCGGCCCGCTGCAGACCAACAAGGCGCGCGACGCGGTGGCGCTGTTCGACGTCATCGAGACCGTCGACCGGCCGAAGCTCGCCGCCGCGCTCGCCCGCGAGATGGACCGCAGCGGACGGCGCCCGTCCTGCCTGGTCGAGATCAATACCGGCGCCGAGGCGCAGAAGGCCGGAATCCACCCGGCCGGCGCGGACGATTTCATCGCCGCCTGCCGCGCCACCTACGGCCTGCCGGTGGACGGGCTGATGTGCATCCCCCCGGCGGACGACGAGCCGGCGCTGCACTTCGCGCTCCTGGCCGAGATCGCGCGGCGCAACGGGCTCGCGCGGCTCAGCATGGGGATGACCGCCGACTTCGAGACCGCCATCCAGCTCGGCGCCACCCATGTCCGCCTCGGCACCGCGATCTTCGGCCCGCGCCGCGCGCGTGGGGGGTGAATTCCGATTGGGCGGACGGCAGCGCCCCTGTTGCTGTCAACTTGTGCTAGCATCAGGCCGAACCGTCCCACACCGGCAGGCGTCACCATGAGCTCCACCATCACCGTTCGCGGCATAGACTCCGGCGACAAGTCCTGGCTCAGGCGGGAAGCGCGCCATGCGGGCATTTCCATGGAGGAATTCGTTCGCCGCCTGATTCGCGAGAACCGGGAAAGGGCGGAACGCCGCGCCAAACCTTCGGAGGTCTTCCGGCATTATTTCGGGCCGCAGCACGGCGTCGATTTGCCGCCGCGCCAGCGCTACGGCTACAGACCTCTCGGGTTCGCCGACGACAGCGAGACCTGACGGTGCGAGCCGCCTGGCTGCTCGACACCAATGTCGTCTCCGAGATGATGCGACGGGAGCCGGAACCGCGTGTCGCCGGCTTCCTGGACCGCATCGCGGAGGACGGAATCGGCCTGGCCTCGATCACCGTCTGGGAAGTTCTCAACGGTCTCGGCCGACTCGATCCCGGACGCCGGCGCGAGGAATTGACGCAAAGGTTTCAGCGCTTACTCGACGATCTGTTCGAGGACCGGATATTCGAGTGGAGCCTCGCAGAGGCGCGCGCGTGTGCCCGTCTGATGGAAGCAAGGCGGCGCCGGGGCGCGCCGCTCGACGACCACCTGCCGGATGCCATGCTGGCGGCGGCGGCCTGCCGGGGACTATCCATCGTAACGCGTAACGTGGCCGACTTCCGCGATACCGGCGTCGAGATTTTCGACCCATGGACCGATCCGCCGGGGTGAACGCCACGCCGCTGGGGACGGAAGGGGTGCGCCCTAGCCGATCGCGATCCGGTCGTCGGGCTGCCAGCCGGCGAGGATGTCGCGCAGGTCTGTCGGGGCGAGCGCGACGCAGCCCTCGGTCGGCGCGTAGTCCGGCCGGGCGACGTGGAGGAAGATCGCGCTGCCGGCGCCCGCCACCACGGGATCGTCGTTGAAGCCGATCACCGCGAGCAGGTCGTAGCACGCATCGGCGCGCCACAGAGGCTCGGCGCGCGCCGGGTAGGGGTGGCGGACCGCCCGGTTGTAGAGCGCGTCCTCGGGCGCGTCGCACCACAGGTCGGCGGGCGCGATCGCGGCGCGGGGCAGCGCGGTGTCGGGCGCGGCGACCCGGTCGGCGCGGAACAGCACGCGGCGCAGCGGGAAGCGCCCGGCCGGGGTCGCGCCGTCGCCCTCCGCCTTGGCCCGGGCGATGCCGCCGCGCCCGATCGCGCAGCGCAGCACCCGCCCGCGCCAGGCCGCCCGCCCGTCGGCGCCCACGGTCAGCGTCATGGCGGCTTGTTACCCCGCCGGAGCCCGGCGCCGCAACCCGGACGGCAACCCTGAGGCGAACGATCCGGCCCGCGCCCGACCGGAGGCTGCGACACTATGTCGCACCCGCATGCCTTTATTTGTGTGCAGCATATGACAATCTGGCGCGTCTGGGCTAGTTTTGTCGTGATTCCCGCGGCCTTGAGGCTGTCTTGGATTAACGCCCCACTTCGCGGAGCCGTGCGGCAGGTTGGGGTCCGCCCTCCGGGCGGGCCCTGCCGGGCTTGCCCGCGCGGCGCCCGAGTACAGGTTACCGGAGGGGTGCTGTTTGCATGGCGCGGCAGAGCAAGAAAATCCTTCTGGTCGACGATGACGAAGCGCTCAGGCAGACCCTCGCGGAACAGCTGGAGATGGACGGCGAGTTCGAGACCGTCCCGGCCGGCGACGGCGCGACCGCCCTGGAGGCCGCGCGCGGCAGCCATTTCGACCTGATCCTGCTCGATGTCGGGCTGCCCGATATCGACGGGCGGGAAGTCTGCCGCCGCCTGCGCAAGTCCGAAATCCGCGCGCCGGTCATCATGCTGACCGCGGCGTCGAGCGACGCCGACGCCATCCTCGGCCTGGAATCGGGGGCCAACGACTATGTCGGCAAGCCGTTCCGGATCGGCGTCCTGCTCGCCCGCATCCGCGCGCAGCTGCGCCAGTACGAGCGCAGCGAGGACGCGGTCTTCTCGATCGGCCGGTTTTCCTTCCGCTCGGGCGCCAAGCTGCTCGTCGACGACGAGCGGGGCGCCAGGATCCGGCTGACCGAGAAGGAAGCGGCGATCCTGAAATTCCTGCTGCGCGCCGGTCCGAATGTGGTCGCGCGCGACGTGCTGCTGAACGAGGTCTGGGGCTACAATTCAGGCGTCACCACCCATACGCTGGAGACCCATGTCTACCGGCTGCGCCAGAAGATCGAGCTCGACCCGTCCAGGGCCGAGCTCCTGGTCACCGAAAGCGGCGGCTACCGGCTGAAGCCGTAGGGGTCTCCGCTTACGGGGCGGCCGGCAGATCGCCCAGGCGCCCGCGGATCTCGCCCCGCAGCTCGGAAAGCTCGCGCGCCAGGGACTGATGGTCCCCGGCAAGCCCGTCCACCTTGCCCTCCAGGCGGACGAAGTTGTTTTCCAGCCGGTCGATCCGTCGATCCAGCAGGGCGAATATCCCGAGGATGAGCAGCGCCAGGGTGCCCCCGACGCCCAGCATGGTGACCATCTCGGCGCTCATGGGTACAAACTAGAGAGTTTTGCCTGCTTTCATCAACCTTGAATCGTCAGTCTTCCGCCTCTGCCAGCAGGCGGCGAATGTCGTCCGGGGAGACCGGCAGCGCGCTCGGTCCCGGGCAGGACGGGCCGAGCGCCTGGCCGATCGCATTGGCGATGGCGGCGCCGGCGGCGACGATCCCGCCCTCGCCCGCGCCCTTGAAGCCGAGCGGGTTGGAGTCCGCCGGGTGGGTCTCCAGCGAGAGCGCGTCGATGCGCGGCATCCCGGCGCTGGCGGGCACCGGATAGGCGGCGAGATCGGCGGTGAGCAGCTGGCCGTCGGAATCGTGGCGGATGCTCTCCAGAAGGGCGCCGCCGATCCCCTGGACCGCCGCGCCGACGGCCTGGCCCTCGGCCATCATCGGGTTGAGCACCCGGCCGAGCTCCTCGACCAGGCGGTAGCCGAGCACCTCGACCCCGCCGGTTTCGGCGTCGACCGCGACATGGGCGGCATGCGCGCCCCAGCTCCACGCCACCCGGCCGCGGTTGTCGAACCGCGCGGCGGCCTCGAGGGTCTCGCCGCGGGACCGCGCGAAGGCGGCGAGCGCGGCGACGCCGATGGCCTCGCCGTCGGGCCGTTCGACGCGGCCGCCGCGCCAGGCGAGCCCGCCGGGCTCGGCGTTCCAGCGCAGCGCCGCCAGCGCCACGCAGCGCTCGCGGAAGGCGGCGCCGGCCGCCGCGACCGCGTTGCCCGCCATCACCGTGGTGCGGCTGTGATAGCTGCCGCTGCCCTCGGGCAGCAGGCTGGTGGTGCCGTAGCGGACGGCGATCGCCTCGGGCGGGATGCCGAGCGCGTCGGCCGCGATCTGGGCCATGCCGGTCTCCACCCCCTGGCCGAAGGAGGAGGCGCCGACGCGGATCTCGACGGCGCCGCTCTCGTCGGCGGCGATGCCGGCGTGCTCGGGCGGCCCGGCCGCGCTCGATTCGACGAAGCAGGCGATGCCGAGCCCGTGGCGCCTTCCGTCCCCGCCGATCTCGCCCTGGCGCGCCCGCCAGGCATCGTACCCCGCCTCCTCCAGCAGCAGCCGCAAAGCCGCCGGGTAGTCGCCCGCGCCGTACGCGGTGCCGCTGTCGCCCGGCACCAGCTCGCCGGTGGCGAAGGGGAGCTCGTCGGGGCGGAGCAGGTTGGCGAGCCGCAACTCCGCCGGGTCGCGCCCGAGATCCGCCGCCATCAGGTCGATCAGCCGTTCGCGGAAGAAATTGGCCTCGACCCGCCCGGGGCCGCGCAGGGTCCCGGTCGGCGTGCGGTTGGTGGCGACGATCTCGACCTCGCAGGAAAAGCCGGGGATGCGGTAGGGGCCGGGCAGGAACTGCGCCACGCGCACCGGCACGGTGCCGCCATTGGTGCGGGCATAGGCGCCGAGATCGGCCACCACCCGGCCGCGCAGGCCGATTATGCTGCCGTCGCGCCCGGCGGCGATCTCCAGCGTGCAGGCGATGTCGCGCGAGTGGTTGGCGGCCATCAAATGTTCCCGGCGGTCCTCGATCCACTTGACCGGGCGGCCCGCCCGGCGGCTCGCGATCGCCACCAGGTAGTCCTCGGGGTAGAGCTCGCCGCGCACCCCGAACCCGCCGCCGACATCGAGCTGGATCAGCTCGACCGCCGCCTCTTCGAGGCCGAAGGCGCGCGCCAGCACCCGCCGGTTGAAATGGGTGACCTTGGCGGCGCCCCACAGCCGCAGCGACCTGCCGTCGGAGAAATCGGCGACCAGCCCGCGGGTCTCCAGCGGCAGCGCGGTCTGGCGGTGGGTGCGGAAGCGCTCTTGCCTGCGATAGGGCGCGGCGGCGAAGGCCGCGTCCGCGTCGCCGCGCCCGACGCTGTAGCGGATGACGAGGTTCGCGCCCGCCTCGTCGTGCACCAGGGTCTCGCATTGCGCCGCGGTCGCGGGATCGGCCACCGCCGGCAGGGGCGCGTAGTCGATCTCGACCGCTTCCAGCGCGTCCTCGGCGGCGTAGCGGTCGGCGGCGACGACCGCCGCGACCGGCTCGCCGGCGAAGCGCGCCTTGTCGCCGGCGAGCGGGCGCTGCAGGAAACGCTCGAACCCGGCGAGCCCGGCGATGCGGACTGGGATCGCCGGCAGCGGCGCCGCGAGATCGGCGGCCGAGAACGCGTCCGCCACCCCGGGCCGGGCGCGCGCGCCGGCGAGGTCGACCGAGCGGATCCGGGCATGGGCGAAGGGGCTCCGCAGGACCGCCATGTGGAGGGCGCCGGGCGGGGCGAAGTCGTCGACGAAACACCCCGCGCCGCGCAGCAGCCGCCTGTCCTCGCGCCGGCTCAGCGCGCGCCCGATCGCTCCGTCAGCCATCTCGTCCGCCGGTTTTGCATCTCCGCCGCGCCACGCTAGGGTAGTGCCAATCGGCGCGCAAACGCGCACGCGCGGGGAAGGCAAGGAGGAGACCGAGATGGACCTGCAACTGGACGGCAAGATCGCGGCGGTCACCGGGGGGAGCATCGGCATCGGCCGGGCGATCGCCGAGAGCCTGGCGAGCGAGGGCTGCAAGGTGGCGATCTGCGCGCGCGACAAGGAGCGGCTCGACAACGCCGCGGCCGCGATCCGCCAGCGCACCGGCCAGGAGACCCTGGCGATCGCCGCCGACCTGACCAGGCCCGAGGACGCCCAGGCCTTCATCGACGGCACGGTGGCGCATTTCGGCCGGCTCGACATCCTAGTCAACAACGCCGGCGCCGCGCCGGGCGGGGTCCTCGAAGGGCTCTCCGAGGAGGACTGGGAGGCCTCGCTGCAGCTCAAGTTCATGGGCTATGTGCGCTGCACCCGCTACGCGGTGCCGCATATGCGCAGGCAGGGCGTCGGGCGCATCGTCAACCTGATCGGCAATGACGGCATCAAGCACTCCTACTGGGAGGTCGCCCCGGGCGCGGCCAACGCGGCGGGGCAGAACTTCACCATCTCGATCGCCGCCCAGTACGGGCGCGAGAACATCACGGTCTGCGCGGTCAACCCGGGCCCGGTGCGCACCGAGCGCTGGGACGGGCTGGTCCGGGCGATGTCGCGCGACATGGAGATTTCCTACGACGAGGCCGACCAGCTCGCGCCGCGCGCCATCCCGCTCGGCCGCATCGCCGAGTGCGACGAGGTCGCCAACCTGGTCACCTATCTCGCCTCGCCGCTCGCCCATTTCGTCAACGGCACGATGATCGAGATCGACGGCGGCCAGCAGAAGCCGCTGATGGACGCGTTGCGCGACCGGTGAGCCGCCTGCCCGGCGCCGCCGAAGCCGCGCGCGCGATCGCGGCCGGCCGCACCACCTCGCAAGAGGTGGTCGCGGCCTGCCTCGCGCGCATCGCCGAGCGCGAGGAGACGGTCCGCGCCTGGGCCTTCCTCGACCCCGAGCTGGCGCTCGCCCAGGCGCGCGCCTGCGACGCCGCCGCCGAACCGGCGGGGCCGCTGCACGGCGTGCCGGTCGGCATCAAGGACATCTTCGATACCGCCGACATGCCGACCGCGATGGGCTCGCCGATCTATCGCGGCCACCGCCCGGCGGCGGACGCCGCGGCGGTGGCGATACTGCGCCAGGCCGGCGCGGTGATCCTCGGCAAGACCGCCACCGCCGAGTTCGCCGGCACCCATCCCGGGCCCACCACCAACCCGCACGATGCGGCGCGCACCCCGGGCGGGTCGTCGCAGGGCTCGGCCGCCGGGGTCGCCGATTTCATGGTGCCCGCGGCGCTCGGCACCCAGACCGGCGGGTCGGTGCTGCGCCCGTCCTCCTATTGCGGTATTTTCGGCTTCAAGCCGAGCTTCGGCACCACCGCCCGCGCCGGCATCAAGTTCGCCGCCGAGAGCCTCGATACCGTCGGGCTGCACGCCCGCGAGCTCGACGACATCGCGCTGCTCGCGGACGTGCTGTGGGGGCGCGAGCCGGCCGGGATCGCGGCGCCCGCCGCGCCGCCCCGGATCGGACTCTGCCGCACCCCGCTCTGGCACTTCGCCGAGCCCGAGACGGCGGCGGCGATCGAGGAAGCGGCCGAGGCGGCCAGGGCGGCGGGCGCGGCGGTCGACGAGGTCCGGCTCCCCGCCGCCTTCGAGGCGCTCGCCGATGCGCGCCGGGCGATCAACGACTACGAGCGCGCCCGCGCCATGGCCCATGAATGGCGCACCGACCGCGACCGGCTGAGCCCGGCGCTGCGCAAGATCGTCGCGTCCGGGCTCGCGGTGCCGCACGCGGAGTACCGCGCGGCGCGGGCGCGGACACGGGACTGCCGGCATATGCTCGACTGGCTGTTCGACGACTGGGACGCGCTGCTCGCCCCCGCGGTCAACGGCGAGGCGCCGCCCGGGCTCGACTACGCCGGCGATCCGGCCTTCCAGTCGCTGTGGACGATGCTGCACGTGCCGGCGATTACGCTGCCCACCCATCGCGGCCCCAACGGCATGCCGGTCGGCATCCAGCTGGTCTCCCGCCGCGGCGCCGACGACGCCCTGCTCTCGGTCGCGGCGTGGCTGTGGCAGGCCTGCGGCACCGGCGAGACCTGACAGTTGTAATGTGTCATATTACAGTCCAATGTGATATTGCGCTTCAGGAGCCGGGCGTTAAGGCGGCTCTTCGAACGCGGGGAAGAAGCCCGTATTCGTGCCGATCACCGGGACACCGTGCGTGACATACTGGCGCGGTTGAGCGCCTCGGCGGCACCCGGTGACATGGACCTGCCGGGTTTGCGGCTGCATCCGCTCAAGGGCGATTACGCGGGGTTCTGGTCGGTCACGGTGCGGTCCAGTTGGCGCATCGTCTTTCGTTTCGAGGATGGCCATGCCGTCGATGTGGACTATCTGGACTACCACTAGGAAGAAGCCATGCTGATGCACGATCCGCCCCACCCCGGCGCGGTGATCCGGCGGCAGTGCCTGGAACCGCTGGGGCTGACGGTGACCGCGGCGGCGAAGGGGCTCGGCGTTTCGCGCAACACGCTTTCGATGCTGCTCAACGGCCGGCTCGGGATTTCCCCGGAGATGGCGATCCGCCTGTCGCAGGGTTTTGGCGGCAGCCCGGAGAGCTGGCTCCGCCAGCAGATGCAGTACGACCTCTGGCACGCCCTGCAGCGCAAGGAACAGATCAGGGTGCGGAAATTCGTGGCGGCGTAGCGGGCGGGGGTAGGGCGCGCTCAGCCGGCGCCCCGCCCGGCGATCCAGTCGCGCAGCGCCTCGTCGATCCGCGTCTGCCAGCCGCGCCCGCCGGCCTTGAAGTGGTCGATCACGTCCCGCGAGAGGCGGATGGTGGTCGATACCTTGGGCCGGTCGGACGGCGGCCGGCCGCGGCGCACGGGCGCCCCGGCGAACTTCTCCGGCCAGCCGCCGCGGGAGAGGTCGGGGGCGTCATCGCGGCCCGAATCGCGGACCGTAGAGCCTTCGTTCCCGTTCATTGGCCGCAGCCATGCCGGTTACGCATTATTTAATGTTACTACAAAAAAATAGGCGGGTCAACGCCCCCGCTACCCTTCTCCGCCCTGCTCCTCCGCCGCCGCGTCGAAATCCTCGTAGCGCATGTCGGTGCGCTCCTCGATCAGGCGCAGCATGCCGTCGGCGTCCCTGGCGTCGACCAGGACGCGCGAGGCGCGCTTGAACGCCTCGCCGAACACGCCGCGGCTGTTGAGCGGGCAGACCATCAGGCAGATCTTGCAGCCATAGAGCTTGTGGAACCACGGCTCGCAGGCCGGGGTGTCGACATGCCAGCGCTCGATCCCGTTGACCGTCTGCTTGTCCGGCTTGATCGCATCGCCCGGGCAGAAGCGGGTGCACACCCCGCACTTGGCGCAGACCTCGTCGATGCCGAAATCCCCGGGCCCGTCGGCTGCGAGCGGCATGTCGGTGGTCACCGCGCCGAGCCGGAAGGACGAGCCCAGCTCGGGCGAGATCAGCGAGCCGTGCTTGCCGAGCTCGCCGAGCCCGGCGCGCCAGGCCAGCGCGGGAAGCGGGATGTCGCCCTCGTTGGGCTGCATCCGGGCCGAGTAGCCGAAGGCGGCGATCTGGTGGGCGAGCCTGACCCCGATGTCGTCGAGCGCGTGGTAGACCCGGTGCACCTCCTCCTGCGAGCGCGGGCCGATATCGGCCATGTTGTCGTAGGACATGGCGATGCCGAAGACGACCACCGCCGAGTGCTCGACCTCGCCCGCCTGGGTGAAGGCGAAGCGCTGGTCGTAATCGGCGACGCCGACCGCATCCGCCCCCATATCGCGCGCCATCGCGCAGATCTCGCGCGCGGCCTCGGCGGGATCGCCGATCTCGCTTCTCTCCGGGTTGACCGGCGGCTCGCGGGCGGGCAGCAGGATCCTGTCGCGGATATAGAGGCTGCGCTTGGCAGACGGCGGGAAGCGGGCGCGGAACCGCGCCGCCCGGTCCTTGTCGGTGCCGCCGACGCGCCCCCTGGTCGGCCGTTCGGCGCTCTCGATGTCGATCGTGCCCATGGCTCAGAGAACCGGGTGGGGGTCGCGCACCGTCACCCGGCGCATCATGCGCCGCTTGTCGGGCGAGAACCAGGTGCGCGCATGGGCCGAGCAGCGGTTGTCCCACATGATCAGCTCGCCCACCGTCCAGACGTGCTCGTAGACGAATTGCGGCTGCTCGATATGGTCGAACAGGAAGTCGAGGATCGCGTCGCTCTCGTCGCGCTCGATGCCCTCGATCCAGAGCGTCATCAGCCGGTTCACGTAGATCGCCTTGCGCCCGGTCTCGGGATGGGTGCGGACCACCGGGTGGACCCATTGCGGCGCGTCGGGGTTGATGGTCGACGGCCGCAGCGTCGGATCGCGCTTGTAGTCGTAGCAGTGGAGCGCCCTCAGCCCGTCGAGCCGCGCCTTCCACCCATCGTCGAGCGCCTCGTAGGCGAGCCGGCAATTGGCGAACAGCGTGTTGCCGCCCTCGTCGGGGATCTCCATGGCATAGAGCGTCGAGCCCAGCGCCGGGTTCTCGTAGTAGCACTGGTCGTAGTGGAACATCATCTCGCCGTCTTCCAGCGCGGTCGGGCGGCCGGTGTCGGTGGCGTTGGTGATCATCAGCACCGCCGGATGGTCGCGGCCCAGCGCCTGGCCGGACCGCACCCTCTCGAGCTCGCCGAAATAGCGGCAGAACCGCTCCTGGTCGTCCTCGTCGAGCGTCTGTCCGGGGACCACGATGATGGCGTGCTCGTAGAGCGCGCTCTCGATCGCGCCGAAGGTCCCGGAATCGAGGTCGCGGCTCAGATCGACGCCCTCGATCCGCGCCCCGATCGCCTCGGAGAGCGGGGTTACGGTGATCGCCATGGCCTCTCCCGCAGATCTGCTCGCGCGAACGCCGGATTAGACGACATTTCCCGGCCGCGCGCTAGGGAAGCTGGGCCACCACGTCGATCTCCAGCAGCATGTCCTCATGCGCCAGCGTCGGCACCCCGAGCAGGGTGCGGGGCGGCATGCGCTCGCGCCCGAACAGCTCCCAGGTGATCTCGTTGAGCACGTCCTGGTCGCGCATCACATGGGTGAGGTACTGGGTCATCTTCACGACATGGGTGAGGTCGGCGCCGGCGGCGGCGAGGATGCGCTCGATGTTCTCGAACGTGCGCTCGCACTGGACCCGGAACCCGCCCTCGTACCACGCCGCCTCCTCGACCGGGTCGTGCGGGTGCCTGTGGTAGATCGGCACCGGCCCCATGCCGGCGAGCCACAGCGTCCGCCCGCCCTCCACCGCGAAGGCCGGCACGAAGGGCATGTTGTGCTCCGGCAGCGGCGTGCCGGGATGGACCGGGGTGATTTTCATGGTGTGGCCTCCAAGGAACAGGGTGCGCACCGTATCCCCGGAATCCTAGCCCGCCTAACCCGCCGGGGTCACGGCCCGCGCCGCCGCAGCACGGGCGAGAGTGGCGATACCATCCAAAATCGCATATCGTGAGACGTGCTCGCCTTTGGAGAGCATCGGCGGATTTGCGCTCCGCCGGAAAATCGCGGACGGGGGACCGTATTCGCCATGAGAGCGCGCAGGACTGACCTGGCATTGCCGCTCGTGCTGGTTGCCTGGTTCTCGGGCGTGTCGGCCCCCTGGGCGTGCGAGGAGCTGTTCGCTCAACGGGTGAAGGAGAGGGTTCCGCCGGGGCTCTGGGGATCGACATACCTGACCGCCATCGGCGATTTCGACGGTGACGGGCGCGTGGACCGGGCGTTCTTCCTGCCGGCGGCCGGAACCGTTCCGCTGATCGTCTGCCACGGCGACGGAAAGAGGGTGACCACGCTACTCGAGCTGGGCTCGATCGAGACGCTCGCCGAGCAGGGGATCGCGAGCGTCCGGCGCGGCGCCCATCCCTCGCTCTGCGGCAAGGGCTACGGCCCCGATTGCGGTCCGGGGGAGCCCGCGACGATCACGCTCGACCACGAAGCCATCCAATTCCTGTACCTGGAAAGATCCTCCTATCTCCTCTACTGGCAGGACGGCGAATGGAACAAGATCTGGTGGTCGGACTGACGGCGGCCTACGCCTGACCGCGCGTAGCGAAGGGGACTCCCGGGCGGCCGGGACGGTGCCGAGGCCTCGCCGCGTGACCGGCCAGCCGCTTGCCCGATGCGCCGGGTTGCGGCACAGTCGGGCCATGCAGTCGAACAACCGCATCCTGGAGGACGCCGCGCGGCTCGCCGAGGGGGCGATGGGGACCGCCGTCGCCATGAAGCGCGAGGTCGAGGCGATGGTGCGCGGCCAGCTCGAACGCGTCCTCGCCGGCATGGACCTGGTCAGGCGCGACGAGTTCGAGGCGGCGCGCGAGATGGCCGCCAACGCCCGCGCCGAGCAGGAAGTCCTGGCCGAGCGGGTCGCGGCGCTGGAAGCCGCGCTGGCCGCCAGCACCGCCCCCGCCCCGAAGCCGAAGCGCCGGAAGCCGGCGGCGGGCTGAAACCGCCCGCTTCGCCGCGCAACCCGGGCGCCGGGCCGGGGATTGTCCTTGTGCGCCGAAAACCGATCTGTCATCCTATATCTTGTAGGTAAAGTTGAGCCGGACCCCATATGTTCGGCTCTATTGTCCCTTGCGGCGCCGGGAAGCGAGGATGGAGTTCGAGCCGTCCGACGACATCGAGGTCAACCCGCTCGACCTGATGGAAGAGGTGGCGAGCGGCTATGACTGCCGTATCGACCGCTCCGGCCCGCAGGATCTCGCGCTCGGCATCGAAGGCCACTGGTGCAGCTACCGGGTGTTCCTGACCTGGCATCCGGAGGTGCGCGCGCTGCTCTATGCCTGCGCCTTCGAGCTCCGCGTGCCGCCCGAGCGCAACGCCGATGTCGCGCAATTGCTGGCCATCGTCAACGAACGCCTGATCATCGGGCATTTCGACCTGTGGCTCGACGACGGGCTGGTGGTCTACCGGCACGCGCTGATGCTGCGCGGCATTTCCCAGGCGAGCGTCGAGCAGCTCGAAGACCTGATCGACATCTCCCACAACGAATGCGAGCGCTTCTACCCGGCCTTCCACCTGGTGGTCTGGGGCGGGAAAAACCCCGCCGGGGCGGTCGAGGCTGCTATGCTGGAGACCTGTGGAGAGGCCTGATCGGGGGGACGGGCGATGGGCGATCGTCTGCTTCTGGTGGGTTGCGGCAAGATGGGCGGCGCGATGCTCTCGGGCTGGCTCGAGCGCGGCGCCGAGGCCGGCGACATCACCGTGATCGAACCGCATCCGGACGCGGCGGAAGCCGCGCGCAGGGCCCATGGCGTCCGCGTGCTGGAAGCGCCCGAGCGGGTTGCGGACGATCCTCCCGCCGTCGTCGTCTTCGCCGTCAAGCCGCAGACCCTGCCCGACATGGCGTCGGCTTACGCGCCGGTCGCGGCCGCCGGCGCGGTGACGCTCTCGATCGCCGCAGGCCGGCCGATCGGGTTCTTCGAGGCCGCGCTCGGCGGCGACGCCGCGATCGTCCGCTCGATGCCGAACACGCCGGCGGCGGTCGGGCGCGGGATCACCGCGGCCTGCGCCAACGCGCGGGTCGGCGCGGACCAGCGCGCGCTGTGCCAGCGCCTGCTGTCGGCCATCGGCGAGGTCGTCTGGGTCGAGGACGAAGGGCTGATCGACGCGGTCACCGCGGTCTCGGGCAGCGGGCCCGCCTATGTCTTCCTGCTGATCGAGTGCATGACCGAGGCGGGGATTGCCGAAGGCCTGCCGCCGGACATCGCCGCCAGGCTCGCCCGCGCGACGGTGGCGGGCTCGGGCGAGCTGGCGCGGCTGTCGGACGAGGACGCCGCCCAGCTCCGCATCAACGTCACCAGCCCGGGCGGCACCACCGAGGCCGCGCTCGGCGTGCTGATGGCGGATGACGGCATGGCCGCCCTGATGAAGCGCGCCATCGCCGCCGCCGCGAGGCGTTCGCGCGAGCTCGCCTGAGGCAGGCGGCGGGGGCAAGGCACGTCCTTCGATCCGCGGCATCGCCGCGCCCGGCGACTGGCTGAAGGAGGGCTTGTGACGTGGCGACCCTGACGATCCGGCTTCCCGACGCCCAGCGCGACCGTCTGGCGGCGATGGCCGCGCGGCGCGGCATCAGCCTGAACAAGCTGATGCAGGAATTGTCGGTGCGGGCACTGGCCGAGCACGACACCGAGATGCGCTTCCGTGCCCGGGCGGCGCGGGGAGATGCCGCGCGCGGGCTGGGCCTGCTCGCCGAGCTCGACCGCCGCCATGCGGGGGACACATGATCCCGCGTCGACCATCGTGGGAAATCCGGACTAACCGGGCGGGTCGAACGGGGCCACGGTGTGGCCGTGCCAGGTCGGGCCGTGGCCGCTGCCGAAGCCGGGCGCGCCGGCGATCGCCGCCTGCACGAAGGCCTGGGCGCGGGCAGCGGCCGGGCCGAGCGCGAGCCCCTGGCCCAGCCCGGTGGCGATCGCCGAGGCGAGCGTGCAGCCGGTCCCGTGGGTGTGCACGGTCTCGATCCGCTCTGCGGCCAGCACGTCGATGCGCGAACCGGCGACCAGCAGGTCCTCGATGCGGGCGCCGGGAAGATGCCCGCCCTTGAGATAGACCGCCTCGCAACCCATCCCGACCAGGCGCCTCGCCGCGCGCTCCATCGTCCCGCGGTCGCCGATCTCCACCCCGGTCAACGCCTCCGCCTCCGGCGCGTTGGGGGTGAGCACGCGGGCCAGCGGCACAAGGCGGGAGACCAGCGCGCCGATCGCATCCGGCGCCAGCAAGGGCGCGCCGCCCTTGGCCACCATCACCGGATCGACCACCACCGGCACGCCGGGCAGCTCGTCGAGCACCGCGGCCACCGCCTCGATCGTCGCCGCGTCGTGCAGCATGCCGGTCTTCACGCAGTCGACCCCGACATCCTCGATGACCACCCGCATCTGCTGCTGCACGAAGCCGGGATCGACCGGCACCACGCCATGGACGCCCCTGGTGTCCTGCGCGGTCAGCGCCGTCACCGCGGTCGCCGCGTAGCCGCCGAGCGCGGTCACCGTCTTGATGTCGGCCTGGATCCCCGCCCCGCCGCCGGAATCCGAGCCGGCGACGATCAGGATGCGGGCCGGCTTCGGGGCGTCAGGCCGCGCCGCGCCCGACGGCATCGGAGGCGAAGGAACGAGGAGTCATGGCGGCGACGATAGCGGGGTCCGGCCGGGGGGTGAACCGGAATCGACGGTTCGGGCCGAACCGCAGGTTCCGCTTGCGACGGGTCCGGAATCGCCCCACCTTTCGGACGGGCAGTCGGGGAGTGGAGCCATGGCCCGGAGCTGGTGGAGCGGCGGCGCCGAGGCGAGCGCCGCGCTCGCGGCCGTCATGCGCCCGATCGAGCAGGCGAGCGGGCCGCCGAACGAGGTCTACGTCTCCGAGGAGTTCGCCCGCTGGGAGCAGGAGTTCCTGCTCGCCCGCAGCTGGGCCTGCATCGGCACCGGCCGGCGGGTGCCCGAGCCGGGCGACGCGCGACCGATCGCCTTCGCCGGCGCGCCGCTGATCCTGCTGCGCGGGCATGACGGCGAGCTGCGCGTGTTCCACAACGTGTGCAGCCACCGCGGCATGAAGCTGATCGAAGAGCCGGTTCGGATACGCGGCACCATCCGCTGCCCCTACCATTCCTGGACCTACGACCCGGACGGCTCGCTCCGGGCGACGCCCATGATCGGCGGTCCCGGCAAAGGCTGCGTCCCCGGCTTCGACAAGTCGAAGCACGGGCTCAAGCCGGTGCGGTCGGCGACCTGGTTCGACGCCGTGTTCGTCAATCTGAGCGGCGACGCCGAGCCCTTCGAGAGCTGGATCGCGCCGCTGGCCGAACGCTGGGAGGATTTCGATCCCGCCGCGCTCCGCTTCGAGGACCGCGATTCCTCCTGCGAGCTCGATGTCGCCTGCAACTGGAAGCTGGCGGTCGAGAATTTCTGCGAGGCCTACCACCTGCCGTGGATCCATCCCGGCCTCAACAGCTATTCGCGGCTCGAGGACCACTACCTGATCGCCGACGAAGACGGCGGCTATGCCGGCCAGGGCACCGCCGCCTACCGGGCGCAGCTGGTGGAGAACGGCGACGCCTTCCCGGCCATGCCGGGGCTGCCGCCGCGCTGGCACGGCAAGGCGGAATATGTCGCGCTGTTCCCGACCGCGCTGTTCGGCATCCATGCCGACCACTTCTACACCGTCACGTTGCAGCCTTCGGGTCCCGGCCGGACCGTCGAGCGGATCGACATCTACTACTTCGCCGACGAGGCCCTGGAGGACCGCCGCACGGGCATGCGCCAGGCCAACGCGGCGCTCTGGCGCGGCATCTTCGAGGAGGACCGGTCCGTCGTCGAGGGGATGCAGCGCGGCCGCGCCTCGCCGGCCTATCGCGGCGGCGTGCTCTCGCCGGTCATGGAGGGCGCCACCCACTGCTTCTACCGCTGGTTCGCGCGCCGGCTGGTGGCGGCGGGCTAGCCTCAGGCGGCGACCCGCTCTATGGCGTCGACCAGCCTGGAGACCACATCGGCGATCAGCGTCTCGTCGGGCCCCTCGGCCATCACGCGGATCAGCGGCTCCGTGCCGGACTTGCGGATCAGCACCCTGCCGTCCCGGCCGAGGCGCGACTCGGCCTCGCGGACGGCGCTTTGCACGGATTCGTTGTCGAGCGGGAACTGCCCGGCGAAACGGACATTCCTGAGCAGCTGCGGCAGCGGCGTGAACATCCTCCCGACCTCGCTCACCCTGCGGCCCGACCCGACCACGACGGCGAGCACCTCGAGCGCCGCGATCAGCCCGTCCCCGGTGGTGGAGTAGTCGTTGAGGACGATGTGGCCGGATTGCTCGCCGCCGACATTGAAGCCGTGGCGCCGCATGTGCTCGACGACATAGCGGTCGCCGACCCGGGTCCGCTCCACCCTGAGCCCGCGTGTCCCGGCGTAGATCTCCAGCCCCAGATTCGACATCACCGTGGCGACCAGCCCGCCGCCCTTCAGCCTGCCGCTCTCCTGCCACGACCGGGCGATCATCGCCATCAGCTGGTCGCCGTCGAGTAGCGCGCCCTCCTCGTCGGCGATCAGCACGCGGTCCGCGTCGCCGTCGAGCGCGATCCCGATATCGGCGCCGTGGCGGCGCACGGCGTCCTGCATGGCGCCGGGGTCGGTGCTGCCGCAGCCCCGGTTGATGTTAAAACCGTCCGGCGCCACCCCGATCGGGATCACCTCGGCGCCGAGCTCCCAGAGCGCGGCCGGCGCGACCCGGTAGGCGGCGCCGTTGGCGCAGTCGACCGCCACCTTCAGCCCGTCGAGCCGCCGCCCGCGCGGAAAGGTGTTCTTGACGAACTCGATATAGCGCCCCTGGGCGTCGTCGAGGCGCTGGGCGCGGCCGAGCCCGTCGGAGCCGGCGTGGTATTTGCCGAGGTCGGAATCGACCAGCGTCTCGATCTCCGCCTCGGCCTCGTCGGACAGCTTGTAGCCGTCGGGGCCGAACAGCTTGATCCCGTTATCCGCGTAGCCGTTATGCGAGGCCGAGATCATCACCCCGATATCGGCGCGCAGGCTGCGCGTCAGCATCGCCACCGCGGGCGTCGGCATCGGGCCGACCATGATCACGTCCATGCCCATGGCGATGAACCCGGCGGTCAGCGCCGGCTCCAGCAGATAGCCCGACAGCCGCGTGTCCTTGCCGATCACCGCGCGGTGGCGGTGGTTGCCGCGGGTGAACACCGCGCCCGCGGCCATGCCGACGCGGAGCGCCGTCCCGGCCGTCATCGGCTCGGAATTCGCCAGCCCCCTTATGCCGTCGGTGCCGAACAGTTGGCGTGTCATGTCCGCTCGCATGCGGTGACGCGGGCTTCCCCGGTCCGCGCGGATCGGAAAAGCCGGTTTCACGTTACGCCGAGCCCTCCGATGCGCGCAAGAACGGCCAGGGCCTGGCGGGTCTCGGCGACGTCGTGGACGCGGAACAGCTGCACCCCCTGGAGCGCCGCGGCGGCGACGGCGGCGAGCGAGCCGGGCAGCCTCGCCCCGGGCGCCTCGCCGCGCGAGATCCGGCCGATGAAGCTCTTGCGCGAGGCGCCGAGAACCACCGGGCGGCCGGTCGCGTGGAACAGCCCGATGGCGGCCAGGATGGCGGCGTTGTGGTCGTCGTTCTTGCCGAAGCCGATCCCCGGGTCCACGGCGATCGACCCGGCCGGGATTCCGGCCTCCCGGGCCGCCGCCGCCCGCGCGTCGAGCCAGCGGAACACCTCGTAGGGCGCGTCCCCATAGGCCGGCGCGTCCTGCATGGTGGCGGGCTCGCCCAGCATGTGCATCAGGATCGCGGCGGCCCCGCCGGCGGCGACGGTCGCGGCCGATGCGGGATCGAAGCCGAGCGCGCTCACGTCGTTGACGACGACCGCGCCCGCCTCGATCGCCGCCGCCATGACCCCGGCCCGGCGGGTATCGACCGAGACCGCGATGCCGTCCGCCGCCAGCGCGCGGATCACCGGCAGGACGCGGCCGCACTCGATTGCCGCGTCGACCGGCGCGGCGCCGGGCCGGGTCGACTCGCCGCCGACATCGATCAAATCGGCGCCCGCCTTGGCGAGCGCCCGCCCGGCGGCGATCGCATCGCCGGCGGCGAAGCGCTCGCCGCCGTCGGAAAAGCTGTCGGGGGTCACGTTGACCACCCCGATCAGCCGCGCCCGGTCGAGCGACAGCCCGGCGAAGGGCGGGCGTTCGCGGGCGATGCGGTCCAGCCGGTGGTGGACGGCGCCGGCCAGGGTCGCACCCTCCCCGGCGGCCCAGTCGACGATCTCGGCGAGCCCCGCCGCCGCCCTGACCGGGCCGCGCAAGGCGGGCAGGGTCACGACGCAGGACGAGAAGGCGAGCGGCCCGCCGGCCAGGCGCATCGCGGTTCCGCCCGCCACCGCCCGCGCGGCGGCCTCGCCGGTCAGCAGCCCGGTGGGTTGCAGCGCGAGCCCGGAGGCCGCGCCGGGCGGAAGGCAGGAGCCCCGGGGCAGGCCGGGGCTCCATTCGACAATGGAGGGAAGCGGCTGCGCCGCGGCGGCGGTCACGACCCGGGCTGGGGCTCCGGCTGCATGCCGGCGTCGGGCGCGTCGCCCTGGTCGCGGGCCTTGGCGCCGCCCGAGCTCGGCACGCTGGAACGGCGCCCCGCCTCGGCCCGGTACTCGTCCTCCGACGGGCGCACCACGGACTCGCCGCGCAACACCGCCTGGACCTCTTCGCCGCTCAGCGTCTCGAACTCGAGCAGCGCATCGGCGACCGAGTCGAGGCCGTCGCGCTTGTCGGTGAGCACCCGCCGCGCGGTCTCCTCGGCGCGGTCGATCAGGCGGCGGATTTCCTCGTCGATGATGCGCGCGGTGGCGTCGGAGACGTTCTTGCGCTGGGTCACCGAATGGCCGAGGAAGACCTCCTCCTCGTTGTCGGAATAGCGCAGCGGGCCGAGCTTGTCGCTGAAGCCGAACTCGGTGACCATGCGGCGCGCCCACTCGGTCGCCTTGCGGATATCGTCGCCGGCGCCGGTGGTCACGTTCTCGGGACCGAACACCAGCTCCTCGGCGACCCGCCCGCCGAACGCCATGGCGAGCCGGGATTCGAGCTCGAGCTTGGAATGGCTGTACTTGTCGGCCTCGGGCAGCGACATCGTCACCCCCATGGCGCGGCCGCGCGGGATGATGGTGACCTTGTGCAGCGGGTCGTGCCTGGGGACGTTCAGCGCGACCAGCGCGTGCCCCGCCTCGTGATAGGCGGTCAGCCGCTTCTCCTCCTCCGACATCACCATGCTGCGCCGCTCGGCGCCCATCATCACCTTGTCCTTGGCCTCCTCGAGCTCGGCCATGGTGACGAGGCGCTTGTTCTTGCGCGCCGACAGGAGCGCCGCCTCGTTCACCAGGTTGGCGAGGTCGGCGCCGGAGAAGCCGGGCGTGCCGCGGGCGATGACCCGCGCGTCGACGTCGGGGGCCAGCGGCACCTTGCGCATGTGCACTTTGAGGATCTGCTCGCGGCCCAGCACGTCCGGGTTGGGGACGACGACCTGGCGGTCGAAACGGCCGGGGCGCAGCAGCGCCGGGTCGAGCACGTCGGGCCGGTTGGTCGCGGCGATCAGGATGACGCCCTCGTTGGCCTCGAACCCGTCCATCTCGACGAGGAGCTGGTTGAGGGTCTGCTCGCGCTCGTCATTGCCGCCGCCGAGCCCGGCCCCGCGATGCCGGCCGACCGCGTCGATCTCGTCGATGAAGATGATGCAGGGCGCGTTCTTCTTGCCCTGCTCGAACATGTCGCGCACCCGGCTGGCGCCGACGCCGACGAACATCTCGACGAAGTCCGACCCCGAGATGGTGAAGAACGGCACGTTGGCCTCGCCCGCGATGGCGCGCGCCAGCAGCGTCTTGCCGGTTCCCGGCGGTCCGACCAGCAGCACGCCCTTGGGGATCTTGCCGCCGAGGCGCTGGAACTTCTGCGGGTCCTTGAGGAAGTCGACGACTTCCTCGAGCTCCTGCTTGGCCTCGTCGATCCCGGCGACGTCCTCGAAGGTCATCCGGCCGAGGCGCTCGGTCAGCAGCCGCGCGCGCGACTTGCCGAACCCCATCGCCTTGCCGCCGCCCGACTGCATCTGGCGCATGAAGAATATCCACACGCCGATCAGCAGCAGCATGGGGAACCAGGAGATCAGGATCTGGAACAGCGACGGCGTCCCGTCCTCGACCGGCAGGGCGTTGATGACCACGCCGCGCGAGCGCAGCCGCTCGACCAGCTGCGGGTCGTCCGGCGCATAGGTCATGAAGGAGCGTTCGTCGCCGTAGAAGCCGGTGATCTCGTGGCCCTTGATGGTGACTTCCTTGACCTGGCCGGTCTCGACCTGGGCGAGGAACTCGGAGAACGGGATGCCCTCCCCGGCGCCGCGGCTGGACGGCTGCTGGAACAGGTTGAACAGCGCCACCAGCAGCAGGCCGATGATCACCCACAGCGCAAGATTTCGACCGAAATTGCTCAAGCCCCGCTTCCCGAACCCGGCGGACGCGGTTCGCAGCCCGCGTCCCAACTGTCGTCCAGCACCTGGACAGAATGAATAGATAATGCGGCAGACGGATTAAACAACCGCAAACTCGGTCGCCGCAAGCGGCCTGTTGGGCGCGAACGCGATCCGCGCGACGACGGGCGGCGCCTGCTCCGCTCCCGGCCGACGATAGCCGAGATGCGGCACTTCGAGAACACCCGCCTCGTCGCGCAGCGCCGGGAGCGCCCGGCACACGCCCTCGGGCAGCGCCGGCGGGCCCTCGACGGCGCGCCGCACATCCCGCCATCCGGCCGCGCCGAGAGCGCCCAGGCGAAGCCGGCCGGGGACGGCGTCACCGGGCGCGAAGGCGACCCGGAAGCGGCCGTCCCACAGCGTCTCCGCGCCGGGGACGGCCATTGCGGTCGCGCGGATCGCCGCGGCCTCGCGGGCGACCAGGACGGCATCGCCGGCTTGCCGGAGGATGCAGCCGCCGAGCGTGCGGGGCGCCAGCGCGCCGGCGCGGCGCAGCGCATCGAGGAGCGGCGCGAGGCGGGCGCGGCGCGGCGCATGGCGGCGGCCGCCGACACAGAGGAGGATGCGCTCGAGCGCGCGGCGCGACAGATCGACGGGCGCGCCGGCCAGCGCCGCCCGGTCGACCCGCGCATGGCCGGCGGGAAACACCGAGACCGCGCGCGCGAGCAGGATCGCGGTCTCGCCTTCCAGGACCTCGCGCGCCTCGGCGAGGCGTCCGGCGGTCGCGGCGAGCCGGCCCGCGGTCATCCCCTCGCGCGCCAGCGCCCGGGCGGAGCGGCGCAGCCGGGCGCGCGCGAAGGCGGGATCGGCATTGGCCGGGTCCTCGATCCAGCCCTGGCCCTCGGCGGCGAGCGTCGCCCGCAGGCGCGACCGCTCGACCCCCAGCAGCGGGCGGAGAACCCGCCCCCAGGCGGTTTCCTGGATCGGCGGCATGGCGGCGAGCCCGTCGGGGCCGCTGCCGGCGGCGAGGCGGAGCAGCAGCGTCTCCGCCTGATCTTCCAGCTGGTGCCCGGTCAGCAAATGCAGGACGCCGTTGGCCGCGCACCAGTCGCCGAGCAGCCGGTAGCGCGCCGCCCGCGCCGCGGCCTGGATCCCGGTCTTCGGCCGGGGGCCCGGCCAGCGCAGCCCGACCCCGGCGATGCCGCGCCCGGCGAGCCATTGCAGCGCGCGCTCGGCCGCCGCGGCGGAGCCGTCCTGGAGCCCGTGATCGACCACCAGCGCGACCAGCGAGCCGCCGCGCCCGGCGGCCCAGGGCGCGGCGAGCAAGGCGAGCGCCAGGCTGTCCGGACCGCCCGACACCGCGGCCGCGACCACGGGGGCGGGCTCGAACGGGCCGAGCGGGTCGATCAGGCGGGCGAAACCGGCGCCGTCGAGCGCCTCATCCGGGGCCGCGCCCATGCCCGGCTAGGCGCATTTGAGGCGCTTCTGCTGCCTCGAGACGCGGTTTTTCAGGGTCCGGTTGGCCTTGGGAAACCGGTCGAGCAGCCGCGCGAAGGCGGTGCAGGCCTCGCGCTTCTTGCCGAGCGCGCGCAGCGACATGCCGAGATTGTAGAGGTTGTCGGCCGCCTTGGGTCCCTTGGGGAATTTCTTGTAGCCGTCGGCGAAGGCGAACGACGCGCCCTCGTAATCCTTGCGCACGAAATGGGTCCGGCCGAGCCAGAAATAGGCGTTGCCCGTCAGGTCGTGCTTCGGGTGCGCGTCGATGAAGGCGCGGAACGCGGCGCCGGCCTTGGTGTAGTCGGCCTCCTTGAGGGTCAGCGAGAGCGCGTAGTCGTATTGCTGCTTGGGGCTGCCCTCGGGAAGCAGGGGGGCGGGCGGGGCGAGGGCGGCGGCTTCCGCGCCGCCGCCGACCTTGAGCGTGCCGAGCGGCCGCGGCGGGGCGTCGGGCGCGGTGGTTCCGCCGATCACCGACGCGGCCTGCCCGCCTTGCGCGGCGGCGGCGGCGGCGGCCGGCGGCGCTCCCTGTTCCAGCGTCCGCAGGCGGAGTTCGAGGTCGGAGGCGAGCTTGTCCAGCCGTTCCGCATCGCGCCGCCGGTGGTTTTCGAGGGTCTCGATACGCTGTTCGAGGCCGCGCATCAGGCGCTCGAACTCGTTCAGGCGGATTTCCGCCTGGGCCGCCCCGTCCCGAGCCTTGGCGGCGGGGGCGGCGGGGGCGGCGGGAGGCGAGCGCCGCAGGGTCCGGAGCTCGCGCTCCAGCGTCTCGACCCGCTCGGTGAGATCGAGGATTTCGAAGGACTGCGCCGCCGCCGGAGCGGACGCCGCCACGAGGCCGAGCGCCAGCAGCGCCGTCACCGGGCCCGTCGACCCTGCCGGGCATCGCTTCATCGGTCCATGACCCCTCTCTCCGATCGGCTTTCCGGGCCGCGGAAGGAACCGAACGATGGAGCCGGTTTATGGCGATTCTTGGGCGCGGCCGCCGGTTCAGTTGGAAACCCGGAGCGACGATATGTCGACCTGCGTCACGCCGCGCCTGTTCTGCGCCCAGGCCTCTTCGGTGGAGGCCGGGTCCACCGGGCGTTCCTTGCCGTAGCTGACCGTGCGAATCCGGTCCGGCTCGACGCCGAGGGCGATCAGGAAGTTGCGCACGCTGATCGCCCGGCGTTCGCCGAGCGCCAGGTTGTATTCGCGGGTGCCCCGCTCGTCGGCGTGGCCGGCGACGGTGACCGTGATCGACACATGCCGCTTGAGCCATTCCGCCTGCCCGCGAAGGACGCCGCGCGCCTCTTCGGTCAGGTCGAAGCGGTCGAAGCCGAAATGCACGCGATCGCCGACATTGACGACGAAATCCTCCGGCGTTCCCGGCGGAACGGCCGGCTGCGTCGAAAGCTCCGTCGAGGCGATCCCCTCGCCCGCCGTCGTCCCCGATGCCGCCGCCGCGCCCGCATCGCCGGCGGCCGGGCCGGACGCCTCCCGGTCGGCGGTCGAGCCGCACCCCCACAACGTGGCCGCGGTCAAGAAGACCGCCAGTATCCCGAACCGCATGGAACCGTTCCCCAGAAGTCAGGCGCCCGTCGGCTTGCGACGCGGGCGCTGTCGGACCGCCGCAATATGACGCCCGGACGGTTGGAATTCAACAGACGCCTACGCCTGCACCCGATGTCCGGCCCGCGGCCGGTTGTTGCCACGGGTGCGGCATTTTGTCGCAGGTCAGCGCTTGAGCGGCGACCATGCCGGGTCCGAGGCATCGCGCGGCGTGTCGATCTCGCGTTCGTTGTGCCCGGTGAGGTCGATCGAAAAGAGCCGCGGCCCCGGCCTCTTCGCCCCCGGCCGGGCGCGCGGCTGGCGGAAATACATCAGCACCCGGCCGTTGGGCGCCCAGGTCGGCCCCTCGACCAGGAAATCGGTGACCAGGATGCGCTCGCCCGTGCCGTCGGGCCGCATCACGCCGATCGAGAACCGGCCGCGGTTGATCTTGGTGAAGGCGACCAGGTCGCCGCGCGGCGACCAGACGGGGGTCGCGTAGCGCCCGTCGCCGAAGCTCACGCGCCGCGCGTTCCCCCCTTCGATGTCCATCACGTAGATCTGCTGCTGCCCGCTGCGATCCGAGTTGAACACCAGGCGCTTGCCGTCGGGAGAGACCGAGGGCGAGGTGTCGATCGCCGGGTGGTTGGTCAGCCTGCGCACCCGCCGGGTGCGCAGGTCCATGGCGTAGATCTCGGAATTGCCGTTGCGCGCCATGCTCATGATCACGGTGGTGCCGTCGGGCGAGAAGCGCGGCGCGAAGGTCATGCCGGGGAAGTCGCCCAGCACTTCCTGCTGGCCGGTGTCGATGTTGTAGACGTAGACCCGGGGCCGGTTGTTGACGAAGGAGAGGAAGGTGATCTCCTGCTCGGTCGGCGAGAAGCGCGGCGTCAGCACGAGATGCTCGCCGCTGGTCAGATAGCGGTGGTTGGCGCCGTCCTGGTCCATGATCGCCAGCCGCTTGATGCGGCGCGCGGCGGGGCCCGACTCGTCGACATAGACGACGCGGGAATCGAAATAGCCGCTCTCGCCGGTGATCCGCTGGTAGATCTTGTCGGCGATCCGGTGCGCGACCACCCGCCAGTTGTCCGGCGTCGTGCGGTATCGCGTGCCGATCATCTGCTGCTGGGCGAACACGTCCCACAGCCTGAACTCGACGGCCAGCCGGCCGTCCTGCTCGACCCTGGCCAGGCCGTTGACCAGCGCCTGGGCGTTGATCAGCCGCCAGTCGCCGAAGCGCGGCTGGACGCCGATATCGGCGGGGGCCTGGATGAAGGCCCGCTTGTCGATCGGGCGGAACAGCCCGGACCGGGCCAGATCGTTGGCGATCACCTCGGCGACCTGCCTGCCATAGGCCGCGCTGCCCGGGTCCTCGCCCTGGAAGTCGGGAACCGCGATCGGCAACGGCTCCACCTTGCCGCGGGTGATGTCCACCCGGAGCTGGGCATTGGCGGGCATCGCCATCGCCAGCGCCGCGGCGCAAGCCAGCGCGGCGAAGCGGATCGGACGCCGCGGACCGAGATGGCGAAATGTCTTCATTGCAATAACTCCCTGGTGTCGAAGTTTAGGGAAATTTGCCGCCACGCCCGGTAGGATTCGAGCGGCAGGCGGAGCGGTCGGCAGTCCGGGTTCTGCAACGCCCGGACCGCGCTCTCCGCATAGGCCCGGAAGACCGGATCGGCGTTCAGTCTCCGGCCATCGACAATACGCGGGCGGCCGATCAGCGTCCCGTCGGGGTTGAGCTCGATTCTGATCGCGACCCGCAGCCTGTGGGCGTCCTTGATCCCGATCGGCGGATTCCAGCAGGGCCACACCTGCTCGCGGATGCGCTGGACCAGCCCCTCGATCAGGCGCCGCCGGTCGATCCCGCCCTGCCGGTCCCGCGCCGGGGCGGGCCTGGCCTGGCGGCGCGGCGCCTGGCTGGCGGTCTTGCGTTGCCGCTCCAGGTCGCGGAGCAGGGTGTCGAACGCATCCGGCGGCGGTCTGGGCTTGCGCCGGGGCGCCGGGACCGCCCTGGCGACCTGGCGCTCGGGCGGTTTGGGCTTGGCTTGCGGCGCCGGCGGCGCCTCGGCCGGCTTCGGGCCGGGCGGCGGCTTGGGTTTCGGCTCGGGTTTCGGCTCCGGTTCCGGGGGCGGCGGCGGTGGTTCGGGCTCCGGCGGCGGCGGTGGCTCGGGCTCGGGAGGCGGCGGCGGTGGCTCGGGCTCGGGAGGCGGCGGCGGTGGTTCGGGCTCGGGCGGCGGCGGCGGTGGCTCGGGCTCGGGAGGCGGCGGCGGCGGCTCGGGCTCGGGGGGCGGCGGCGGAGGCTCGGGCTCGGGAGGCGGCGGTTCCGGCTTGGGTGGCGCGGGTTCCGGCTCGACAGGCGGGGGCTCGGGCTCCGGCCCGGGCTCGACCGCCTCCGCTTCCGCCACCACTGCGACCGCGACCACCATCTCGGCGGGCGCCTCGCGGTCGAGGAACGAGGGCAGGCCGACCAGCGCGATGGCGATCGCCCCCGCATGGAGTCCGGCGGATAGCGAGATGCCCGCGCGCACCGCTCAACGCTCCGCCCGGTCCGACGGCCCGGCCTCGCCCTCGCGCGGCAGCTGGGTGATCAGGGCGACGCGCCGGAAGCCGGCCAGGTTGACCGACCCCATGATCTCCATCACCCGGCCGTAGGGGACCGCCTTGTCTCCGCGCACGAAAATGCGCGTGTCCTTCTTGTTCTCGGTGATCGCGGCGAGGCGCGGGATCAGCCGCGGCAATTCGATCTCGGTGTCCTGGATATAGACCGCGCCGTCGGCCCGCACGGTGATCACCAGGGGCTCGTCCTGACCCACCATGCGGGAGGCGGCGGTCTCGGGCAGGTCGACCGGAACGCCGACGGTGAGCAGCGGCGCGGTGATCATGAACACCACCAGGAGAACCAGCATCACGTCGACGAAGGGCGTGACGTTGATCTCGCTCATCGGGCGGTACCTGGCCATCCGCCGTCCCTGGCGGGTCGCCGAGCCGTTGCCGACGGGGATCGCCACGGTTCAGCCCCTCGCCTCGGCCTGGCGCGACAGGATGGCGGAGAACTCGCCGGAAAACGATTCGAGCCTGGCCGCGTAGCGCGAAATGTCGTTGTTGAGCTTGTTGTAGCCGATCACCGCCGGGATCGCGGCGATCAGGCCCAGCGCGGTGGCGAACAGCGCCTCGGCGATGCCGGGCGCGACCACGGCGAGCGAGGTGTTCTTGGTCAGCGCGATCGCCTGAAAGCTGTTCATGATGCCCCAGACGGTGCCGAACAGGCCGATGAACGGCGCCGTCGCGCCGACCGAGGCGAGGAAGGTCATGTAGCGTTCCAGATGGTGCAGCTCGCGGCCCAGCGCGATCTCCATCACCCGGTCGATGCGCCCGGTCAGCGTCAGCCGCGAATCCTCGACCGGCACGCCGCGCTCGGTCGAGCGCCGCCATTCGCGCATCGCGGCCACGAAGATCGCCGACATCGGGTCGTCGGGGCGCTGGCCGATGCGTTCGAACAGGTCGTCGAGCGACCCCCCGGACCAGAACCGCTCCTCGAAAGACCCGGCCTGGCGGTCGAGGCGGCGCATGCGCAGCACCTTCTCGAAGATCACCGCCCAGCACCAGAACGAGGCCGCGATCAACAGGACCATGACGATCTGGACGACGATGTCGGCCTGCAGGAACAGGCTCCAGATCGACAGGTCGCCGGCAATCGAGCCGGCAAGATCCGCGGATTCGAGAAACTGCATGGTCACACTCGCTGAATCGAAACGGGGGGGACGGCGCGGCCGGGCCCGGCGAGCGCCGAACGAAGCCGCGCCGGGAACCGCGCCGGGCGGCCGGTATCGCTCACGCAGGCCAGCCGCAGGTCGATGCGCGCCAGCACCTCGCCGCCGCGATGGACGGTCTGGCGGGCGCGCAGGCTGGCGCCGCCGATTTCGACCAGGCCGGAGCGGATCTCCAGCACGTCGTCGAGCCGGGCCGGGGCCAGGTATTCGATGGCGCATCGGCGCACCGCGAGCACCAGCCCGTCATCGCGCATCATGCCCGCGTGGTCGGCGCCGAGCAGGCGCATCATCTCGGTCCGCGCGCGCTCGGCCATGCGGAGGTAGCTCGCGTAGTAGACGATGCCCGCCGCGTCGGTGTCCTCGAAATAGACGCGCAGCCGGTAGACATGCTCCGCGCCCCGCAGAACGCCGCTCACCGGCCCCACCCCCGGCTCGACCCCCGGCTCAACCATCGCCCGGCGTCCCGCCGGCGCGCAACAGGTCGAGCTGGTCCGCGTCGCGCGGCGGCGGCGCCACGCCGAGATGGCGGAACGCCCGGTCGGCGAGCATGCGCCCGCGCGCGGTGCGCCGGACCAGCCCCTGCTGGATCAGGAAGGGTTCGATCACCTCCTCGATCGCGTCGCGCTGCTCGGACAGCGCCGCCGCCAGCGTGTCGACCCCGACCGGGCCGCCGGCGTAGTTGGTGGCGATGCAGTCGAGATAGCGCCGGTCCATCAGATCGAGGCCGAGGCGATCGACTTCCAGCCTGGCGAGCCCGCTATCGGCGAGCGACGCGTCGATCCCGTCCGCCCCGTCGACCGCGGCGAAATCGCGCAGCCGGCGCAGCAGCCGGCCGGCGATTCTGGGCGTGCCGCGCGACCGCCGGGCGACCTCCGTCGCGCCGTCGGCGGTGATCCCGATGTCGAGCAGCCGGGCGCCGCGCTGGACGATCACCTCGAGCTCGGCGTCGGTGTAGAAATCGAGCCTGAGCGGGATCCCGAAGCGGTCGCGCAGCGGGGTCGCGACCAGCCCGGCCCGGGTCGTCGCCCCGATCAGGGTGAAGCGCTGCAGGTCGATCCGCACCGAGCGCGCCGCCGGGCCGGCGCCGATGATCAGGTCGAGCTGGAAGTCCTCCATCGCCGGGTAGAGGACCTCCTCGACCGCCGGGTGGAGGCGGTGGATCTCGTCGATGAACAGGACGTCGCGGGTTTCCAGGTTGGTCAGCACGGCGGCGAGGTCGCCGGCGCGCGCCAGCACCGGGCCCGAGGTGGCGCGGAACCCGACGCCGAGCTCGCGGGCGACGATCTGGGCCAGCGTGGTCTTGCCGAGGCCGGGCGGGCCGTGCAGCAGGACGTGGTCGAGCGGCTCCTCGCGCGCCCGCGCCGCGTCGATGAAGACGGCGAGGTTGCGGCGCAGCCGCTCCTGGCCGATGAACGCGTCGAGCCGGCGCGGGCGCAGCGCGGCTTCACCGACATCGCCGTCCGCGTCGTGGGCCGCCGCGGTCTGCCGCTCCGCGGTCACGAGGCGAGCTCCCTGAGCCCGGCGCGGATCAGCGCCTCGACCGCGACCGAGGGCCCGAGCGCCCGCGCCGCCTCGGCCACCGCGCCATAGGCCTCGCCCCGGCGGTAGCCGAGATTGACCAGCGCGGAGACCGCATCGTCGACCGCGCCGGCCCGGCCGTCCCCGGCGCCGCCGGCCGCGCCCGGCGGCGCGTCGCGGGCGGGGATCGCCTTGTCGCCGAGCTCGGCCAGTATGCGCCCGGCGAGCCTCTTCCCGACACCCGGCGCCTGGGTCAGCATGTCCGCATCGCCGGCCAGCAGCGCATCGGCCAAGCGGCCCGCGCTGAGCGCCGACAGGATGGCGAGCGCGACCCGCGTGCCGACGCCCTGGACGGTGGTCAGCAGGCGAAACCAGTCGCGCTCGGCGAGCTCGGCGAAACCGTAGAGGTGGATGTGATCCTCGCGCACATGGGTCTCGACATGGAGACTCGCCGCCTCGCCCGCCGCGGGCAGGGCGTCGAGCGTGCGCGCCGAGCAATAGACCAGGTAACCCACCCCGGCCACGTCGATCACCGCCGAGTCCGCGGACGTCGAATCGATCCGCCCGGTGAGCCGGGCGATCACGGCCGCGCCCCGGTGGTGGATGCCGCGATGCGGGCGCCGGTCGCGCGGTGATGGGCATGGCATATCGCGACCGCGAGCGCGTCGCCGGCATCCGGCGACGAGACGCCGGGGATGGCGAGCAGGGCGCGCACCATGGCCGCGATCTGCCCCTTGTCGGCATGGCCGGCGCCGACGATCGATTTCTTGACCAGGTTGGCCGGGTACTCGGCGACCGGCAGCCCGGCCCCGGCGGGCGCCAGCAGGACCACCCCGCGGGCCTGGCCGAGGCGCAGCGCGGACGCGGGGTTGCGGTTGACGAAGGTCTCCTCCACCGCCGCCTCGTCGGGCCGGTAGGCGTCGATCACCCGGGCGAGCGCGAGGTGGAGCGCAGCGAGCCGGGCGGCCAGCGGACCCCCGGTCGGCGGGCGCACCGCGCCGTCCGCCACATGGGTCAGCCGGTTGCCGTCCACGTCGATCACCCCCCAGCCGGTCGCCCGCAGCCCGGGATCGAGGCCGAGGAGCCGGGTCTCGCGCCCGGTCAACTGGTCAGTCTCGCCATGATGTCGTCGGCGACGCTGAAATTGGCCGCCACCGACTGCACGTCGTCGCTTTCCTCGAGCGCCTCGAGCAGCCTGAACAGCTTTTCCGCGCCCGCCTCGTCGACCTCGACGGTGCTCGACGGCCGCCACGCCAGCTCCGCCGTCTCGGGCGCCCCGAAGCGGGTTTCCAGCGCCTCGCGGACCTCGTTGAAGTCCTCCGGCGCGCACAGCACCTCGTGGCCGTCCTCGGCCGACTCCACGTCGGCCGCGCCGGCCTCGAGCGCGGCTTCGAACATCGCCTCGCCGGACGCCGACCCGCCCGGGTAGCGCACCGCGCCGACCCGGTCGAACATGAAGGAAACGCTGTTGGTCTCGCCGAGATTGCCGCCATGCTTGGCGAAGGCGGCGCGGACCTCCGCCGCCGTCCGGTTGCGGTTCTCGGTCAGCGCCTCGGCGATGATCGCGACGCCGCCCGGGCCGTAACCCTCGTAGCGGATCTCGTCGTATTGCTCGCCGTCCTCGGCGCCGGAGCCGCGCCGGATGGCGCGCTCGATGGTCTCGCCGCCCATATTGGCGGCCTTGGCGGCGGCCACCGCCGAGCGCAGCCGGGGGTTCTGCTCGGGGTCGGGCAGGCCGGCGCGGGCGGCGACCGTGAGCTCGCGGATCAGCCGGGTGAACAGCTTCGAGCGCTTGGCGTCCTGGGCGCTCTTGCGATGCATGATGTTCTTGAATTTGGAGTGGCCGGCCATGCAATTCCTTTGCGCGGGCCCTGTGCGCGGAAAGGGTCCGCGTCGTGCCCGGTTCCGAATGTCGAGAACCCTATCGCAGCCGCCGACGGAGTGGAACGCACCACGAACGATCGCCCTTGTCGACGATCAATGTGGCGATTTTTTGGCTAAGCCCAAGCCATTGCTCGCGAAAGCGATGCGGGCGGCGCGCCGTCAGCGGTCCGGCAGCGCGCCGCTCAGCCGGCCGCCGATTCGCAGCGGCTCGATGCGCGCCGCCAATCCGGTCGAATCGTCGGTCTCGACAAAGGCGGCGCACAGCGTCGCCGGACCGTCGGCGGCCTCGAGCCTGGCGGTGGGCATCTTGCGCACGAAGCGTTCGACGGAGGTCGCCTTCTTCATCCCGATCACCGAGTCGTAGTCGCCGCACATGCCGATATCGGTCTGGTAGGCGGTGCCGCCGGGAAGGATCTGCGCATCGGCGGTCGGCACATGGGTATGGGTGCCGACCACGAACGACACCCGGCCGTCGAGAAAATGGGCGAAGGCCATCTTCTCGCTGGTCGCCTCGCCGTGAAAGTCGACCGCGATGGCCGACACGGTGCGCATCAGCCCGTCCTCGGCGAGCCGCCGCGCCGCGAAGGCGAACGGGTCGTCGAGCGGGTCCATGAACAGCCGGCCGATCGCGTGCAGCACCAGCACCTTGCGGCCGCGCCGGTCGGGGAACACGCCCCAGCCGCGGCCCGGGGTCGCCGCCGGGTAGTTGTCGGGCCGCAGCAGGCGTTTCTCGCGGTCGAAATGGGGGATGATCTCGCGCTGGTCGAATACGTGGTTGCCGGTGGTGATCACATCCGCGCCGGACTCGAAGAGCCGGTCGCAGATCTTCGGCGTGATGCCGAACCCGCCGGCCGCGTTCTCGCCGTTGACGATCACGAAGTCGAGGTCGAGGGTCTCGCGCAGCCGCGGCAATTCGTCGCCCACGACGCTCCGCCCCGACCGCCCCACCACGTCGCCGCAGATCAGCAGCCGCATCGCCAGCCCGTCATGTGTCCTCCGAACATTCGAATATCCGTTTCTCGCTCACCACCCAGTCGACCCGCCGGTCGTCCGCGCCTTCCGGCACGGACGGGCGGATCTGGACATCGTAGCCGATCCCGACCACCAGCACCGCGCCGCGGCACCTCAGCGCCGCGATGGTCCGGTCGTAATAGCCGCCGCCGTAGCCCAGCCGGCGGCCGGCGCGATCGACCGCGAGCAGCGGCGCCACAACGATGTCGGGCGCGACCGGTGGCGCGGTCCCGGGCGGCTCGCTCAGCCCGAACCGCGCCTCGACCAGCGCGTCGCCGGGCCGCCAGCGGCGAAACGCCAGCGGCCGGCCGGGGCCGATCACGGCGGGCAGCGCGCAGACCGCGCCGCGCCCCGCGAGGGCGTGGAGCAGCGGCAGCGGGTCGAGCTCGTCGCCGATCGGCCAGTAGGCGGACACCCCGGCGCCGGCGACCCGGTCGCCGAACCGGGCGAGGAAGCGGTCGCGCACCGCGCGGGCGGCAGGGCCCGGATCCGCCGCGGCGCGCCGCCGCGCCCCGGCCATCTCCGCGCGCAAACGCTTCTTGTCCCCGGCGAGGGTCACGCCGCCTCCGCCACCGTCGGATGGAACAGGCGGGCGACGCCGCGGCGGCCGTCCCGCCATGCATATCCTCTGTGGCCTGCTAACGCAGGTGGGCGCCATATACCGCGGCCACGACCGCGGCAGGGACAGCTCCCAAGAGGATTGTATTGGCCCCAGGGATAAATGGCATCGCGCACCGCGCAGCGCCGCCCGGGCGGAATTTAGGACTGGGAGATCGCCTCGGCAATGCTTTCGATGCGCGCGGCGGCATCCTCGATCCGCGCGGCGAGGGTATTTTTCTGGTCTCCGACCGCGCTCCGCGGCTCGCCGTCCTCGGGTATGGCGATCCCCGCCTCGGACAGGGCGCCATAGGCTTCGGCGAGCTCGTCGGCGATCATCAGGCCGGTCATGACCAGCAGCCTGGCGTCGCCGACCTGGCCGATCTGGGCGACCAGCGCCTCCACCCGGTCGTCGATATAGGCGCCGAGCCTGGACAGGCGCTCTTCCTCGCCTTCCTCGCAGGCCACCCGGTAGCTGCGCCCGTTGATGGTGAGGTCGACCTCGGGCATGCGGACCGATCCCGGGCGTCAGGACGGGATCAGGGCGCGCAGGCGGGAGATCGCGGCATCGAGCTGCTCGGAGACCGCCCGGGTCTCGCCCTCCAGCCTGGTGCAGCGCGCGCGGGACTCGCCGAGCTCGGTCTCCAGCCGGGGGTCGGCGCCGGAGCGCTCGCGCAGGGCGTTCTCCAGCCTGTCCAGGGCGCTTTCCAGCTTGTCCTGCGCTTCGTCGAGGCGTGGCATGTACACCCGTGAATTGGGTCCGGCAACGGCCCGGCACCTTACGCCGGAGATCGGAAGACCGTCAATCGCGCGGGCAATCGCGCGGGCAATCGGGCGGGCGGAAACCGTTGATCGGCCGGGGCCCGCCGTCCACTGTTGCGCGATGCCGGGACCCAAGCCGACCGTGGTCGTGCACGGCCTCGACCACGCGCTCGCCGCGGCCCGCGCGGCGGCCGCTCTCGGGACCGCCATCCGTCTCGGCAGCGGTCCCGCGGCCGCGGGCTATGCGGGGGCCGCCTGGTTCGCCGAAATCGTCCGCGCGGCCCGTCGCGCCCATCCGGACGTCCCCATCGACGCGGTTCTCGATTGCGGCGACTCGCCGGGCATGGTGCTGGCCGCGCTGCGCCGGTCGGTCGGAACCGTCCGCTTCGCCGGCTCTCCGGCGGTCCGCGGCAAGCTCGAGGCGCTCGCCCGGGCGGCCGGCGCGCGTATCGAGACCGAGGCCGCCGCTGCCCTCGACCTCGCCGGGGAAGCCGACCCGGAAGCCGCCTGCCGGCGCTGGCTCGCCGCCGCGGGAAAGCCGGATCCGCCGTGATCCCGCGCCGTGCGGCGATCGGCCGCACGGACCGCGCGGACCCGCCGCGAAGCCGGGAAAAGAGCTGGAATTTCATTGATTTACGAGATATGGAGGGGTCGCGCGCCGGCCCCCTCCCGTACCCGGCCGGGCGGTACGAATGTTGACGCAAAAGGTGGCGGCGGATAGATCGCCCGGTTCGTATGGAGACGCATCCGACCGGACATGAACCATCGCGCGCTCCCCGTCTCTTGCCTCCCGCGCGGAAAGCGGAACGGGCAAGGCCCGGGCTGCCGCAGCCGGTCCATGGCCGAACGGCGCTCACCGTGCTCCCGATCGCGCGGAGGTATCGACAGGCATGACCGAGAAAACGCTGCTCAACGCCGACGAAAGGACCCTGATCGTCGGGACCTACCGTCTCATCGTTCCGGTATGGGAGACCGTCGCCGACCTGTTCTACGGGCGGCTTTTCGAGGACCAGCCGCATTATCGCCAGCTGTTTCCCGAGGACATGGCCAAACAGAAGCGCAAGCTGATGACGATGTTCGCCTTCATCACCAAGTCGCTGGAATGGACGGAGGAGCGGTGGCGCGAGGACGTTCCGCCGCAGCATGACCTGTTCCTGGTCGTGCTCGCCCTCGGCCGCCGGCACCACGTTCTCTACAAGATCCCGGACGATTCGTACGGACCGGTGGGAAAGGCGCTGCTATGGGCGTTGGACCAGGGCCTCGGACAGGCCTTCACGCCGGACATCCGCGTGGCCTGGTCCAAGCTTTACGGCGCCCTTTCGACGAGCATGCAGATGGGCGGCAAGCTGTCGAGCATCAAGATGGATTTCGGCCGCATCCCCTGAGCGCGAGGGCGCGTTGAATGGCAACCCCGGCTCCCTTCCTGCGCGGCTCGTTCGAGACCTTTTCCCTGGCCGAGGTCTTCGGCGTGCTCGCGCTCAGCCGCCAGTATTACGACCTGCGCTTCTCCGACGACGACGGGGAGGTGGGGACCATCGCGATCAAGGCGGGCCAGGTGGTCGGGGCCGAGGACTTCCGCGACCGGTCGGTGGGCGCCGACGCCCTCGACGCGCTGATCGACGACCCGGGCACGGTCTTCGCGGTCGCCATACTCCCGCGCGACGCGCCCGAGAGGTCGGCCGAGACGCCGATCGGCGCGCTTGCCGAGCTGGTCCCGGAAGCCACTGACGCGGACCGGGACGCCGACCCCGCGCCACCGGCCGAAGCCGACGGCGGGATTTCGGCCGGCGCGGCAACCGATGCCGACCCCGACGGGTACGCGGAAGCGCTGGTCCCGGAGCCTGCCGACGCGCCGATCGCCGAGCTTGCCGAACCGGTGCCGGAAACCGCTGCCGCTGACCGGGCCGCCGAGCCGGCGCCACCGGCCGAAGCCGAAGCCGACGGGTCCGCCCGCGCGGCGACGGACGCCCACCCTGCCGCGAACGGGGCAGCGCAGGCCCCCGGGCCCGCCGAGGCGCCGATCGGCCGGCTTGCCCAACCGGTCCGGGAAATTGCCGACGCGGATCGGGACGCCGACCCCGCCGGCAACGCGGAAGCGCTGGCCCCGGAGCCCGTCGAGGCACCGGGTGCCGCGGCGGGGAGCGAACCGCCTCCGGCGGCGGCAGCGCCCGACAGCGGGCTCTCCGGCGCGGGCGAGGTGATCCTGCACGGCAATGTCAGCGACGCCAGCTTCGCGGAAATCCTCGAGGTCCTGCAGCTCAGCGATCAACCGGCGACGGTGGTGTTCATCGCCGGTGGCGCCCGGCTGGGCACGCTGACCCTGAAGTCGGGACAGGTGCTCGACGCGACGGCGGGCTCGCTGCGGGGCCTGGAGGCCTTCGAACGGCTCTACGCCGATCATGGCGAGACATTCGAGGTCCGGCGCGCCGCGCCCGGCATCCCGACCGAAGGCCTCGGCGCGGTCTCCCGGTTGCTGGCCGATATGCAGCAGGCCCCCGACAACGCGTCCTCCACGACGATGGCCGGACCGGAAGACCGGCGCTCGCTGTTCATGCGCGGCCGTCTGTCCGACTTCCCGCTGGAGCTCCTGGTCGGGTCGCTCCACCTCAGCCGGCAGTGGATCCAGCTCGAATTCCGCCGCGAGGATGCGCTCCTGCACCGGGTGCACCTCAAGGCGGGGAAGATCGTCGGCGCCGAGAGCGCTGCGGCGGACGGCGCCGCGGGCGCGCTGGCGGCGATCCGCGGGGATCCGGGCGACGAGTTCTTCGTCTATCGCTGCAAGGCGCCGCTGGATGGACCCGCCGTCGCCTCGCTGGCCGATCTGTTCCCGCCCGCCGACCGGCCCGGGGACCCGCTGCCGGAACCGGCCGCCCCAGCCCCCCCGGCCCCCCCGGACGGCGAACCCGTCCGGGTCGCCGCGGTGTCCGCCGCGGACTCCTCGGCCGAAATCCTGGCCGCGATGGAGGACATCCGCGCGCGCGCCAGCGCCGAAATCCAGGCCGCGCTCGCCGCCTCCGGCCGGGGTCCGCGCGACCGCGTCCTGCTGTGGTGGGTGCTCGGGCTGCAGGCCGCCAGCCTCGCCGTCGCGACCGGCGCGCTGGTGCTCTCCCTGGCATAGCCCGCCATATTCTTCGCCGCCGCAAGCGCGCTGGCACGCCCGCCGGGATTGGGTTACTTATTGGCGGCCTGAGGCTGCCTGGCCGCGCGGGGACATCGCAGGGGGATCGAGGATGAGGGTCACGCAAAGGGTCAAGAAGATCCTTGCCGGCTACGAGAGCGACAACCCGGGGACCAAGGCGAATCTCGCGCGGATCCTGATGCACGGCAAGCTCGGCGGGACCGGCAAGATGGTCATCCTGCCGGTCGACCAGGGCTTCGAACACGGCCCCGCCCGCAGCTTCGCCCCGAACCCTCCGGCCTACGACCCGCACTACCATTTCCAGCTCGCCGTGGATGCCGGGCTGAACGCCTACGCCGCGCCGCTCGGGATGATCGAGGCCGGCGCCGACAGCTTCGCCGGGGCGGTGCCGACGATCCTCAAGGTGAACAGCGCCAACAGCCTCGCCACGGGCAAGGACCAGGCCGTGCATGGCGGGGTGGGCGATGCGCTCAGGCTCGGCTGCTCGGCGATCGGGTTCACCATCTATCCCGGCTCGGACGACCAGTACGAGATGATGGAGGAGATCCGCGAGCTCGCCGAGGAGGCGAAATCGGTCGGCCTGGCCGTCGTCGTCTGGTCCTATCCGCGCGGCGGCGTGCTGTCGAAGGAAGGCGAGACGGCGATGGATATCTGCGCCTACGCCGCCCACATCGCCTGCCTGATGGGCGCCCATGTCGTCAAGGTGAAACCGCCGACCGACGCGCTCTTCCTCGACGCGGCCAAAGGGGTCTACGAGGCCCAGCGGATCGACACCGCGACGCTCGCCGCGCGCATCGCCCATGTCGTGCAGTCCTGCTTCAACGGGCGCCGGCTGGTGGTGTTCTCGGGCGGCGAGGCCAGGGACCTCGACGGCATCCATCGCGAGGTAAGGGCGATCCGCGAGGGCGGCGGCTCGGGCTCGATCATCGGCCGCAACACCTTCCAGCGGCCGCGCGCCGAGGCGCTCGCCATGCTCGACGGCATCGTCAGGATCTACCAGGGCAAGGCCAATCCGGACCTGCAGGCTGTATCTGATCACGCCGCCTGAACTCGGCCCCGGCGGCGCGCGCGGCTTCGCGGACCGGCTCGCCGCGGCGCTCGACGCCGGCGAGGCGGCCTGCGTCCAGCTCCGCCTCAAGCAGGCGGGCGACGACGACATCCGCCGCGCCGCCGAGATCCTGGCGCCGGTCGCGCAGTCCCGCGACGTGGCCTTCGTGATGAACGACCGCCCCGACCTCGCTCGCGAGACCGGCTGCGACGGCGTTCATGTCGGCGCCGACGACGCCCCCTATGCGGAGGCGCGCGGCATCGTCGGCGCCGAGGCGATCGTCGGCGTGACCTGCAAGGACTCCTACCATTTGGCGATGGAGGCGGCCGAGGCGGGCGCCGACTACGTCGCGTTCGGCGCCTTCTTCCCGACCGCGACCAAGCGGACCACGGCCCGGGCGCCGCTCGCGCTGCTGGAGGACTGGCAATCGGCCTTCACCGTTCCCTGCGTCGCGATCGGCGGCATCACGGCGGCGAATTGCCGCCCGGCGGTCTCCGCCGGGGCCGATTTCCTCGCCGTGTCGGCGGGCGTCTGGTCCCACCCCGACGGCCCGGCGGACGCCGTTCGCGCCTACGAGGCGGCGATCCGGGACGCGCTCGGCGACGCCTAGCCGGGCTCCGCCACCGGCGCCCAGAGCACGTCCTCGATGCGCTCCGCGCCGACCGCCAGCATGACCAGCCGGTCGACGCCGAGCGCGATCCCGGCGCAGTCGGGCAGCCCCGATTCGAGCGCGGCCAGAAAATCCTCGTCGACCGGGTAGGCGCTGCCCCGGAGCCGGAGCCGGAGCGCGCGGTCGGCCGCGAAGCGCGCGCGCTGTTCCGCCGGGTCGGTGAGCTCGCCGTAGCCGTTGGCGAGCTCGAGGCCGCAGGCGAACAGCTCGAAGCGTTCGGCGAAGCGGCGGTCGGGGCCGAGCCGGGCCAGCGCCGCCATCGAGGCCGGGTAGTCGTAGAGGATCGCCGGCGCGCCGATACCGAGGGACGGCTCCACCCTGGCGAGGAAGATGCGGAAGAAGACGTCCTCCCAGCTGTCCCCGGGCCCGGTCCAGACCCCGGCGGCGCGCGCGGCGGCGGCCAGCAAGGCGGGGTCGGAGACATCGTCCAGCGTCGCCGCGAGGTCGATCCCGGCATGGCGGGCGAAGGCATCGCAGACGCTGATCCGGGTCCATCGGGCGCGCGGATCGGCGCTCTTCCCCGCCCGGGTCAGGCGCTCCGCCCCCGCGGCCTCCGCGGCGGCGGCCAGCAGCCCCTCGCAATCCGCCCAGAGCTCGCTGTGGGCCGCCCCCACCCGGTACCATTCGAGCATCGTGAACTCGGGATGGTGGGTCGGCGAGCGCTCCTCGTTGCGGTAGCAGCGGGCGATCTGGAAGATCTTCTCCTCGCCCGCCGCCAGCAGCTTCTTCATCGCGAATTCCGGCGATGTGTGGAGATAGACCGGAGACACCGGCCCGTCGCGGAAGGGCTCGGCCAGCGCGGTCTCGAAAGCCGCCAGATGGGGCTCCAGCCCGGGCGAGACCTGGAGGGCCGGGGTCTCCACCTCGACGAAGCCGCGGTCGGCGAAGAAGCGCCTGATCGCCGCCACGATCGCCGCCCGGGCGAGCAGGTTGGGCCGCCTCAGCGCATGGCGCTCGGGCCGCCACCAGGGCGGCTCAACCATGGCGTTTCGCGATTTCGGGCATGGCGCGATAATGCCGGATCGGGCGATGCGGGGTAAGGGTGGCGGACCGGACCATGCGCACGGGCGGCGCGCTCGCCGCGGCGGGGCTGATCGACCGGGCCGGGGTCGCGGCGGCCGATGCGGTCGCGCGGAATTACGCGGTGGCGATCACCCCGCATGTCGCCGGGCTGATCGAACGCGGCGCGGCGGACGACCCGATCGCGCGCCAGTATCTGCCCGACCCCGGCGAGCTCGCGCGGAGCCCGGGCGAGCGCGACGATCCGATCGGCGACGACGCCCATTCGCCGCTGCCCGGCGTGGTCCACCGCTACCCCGACCGCGTGCTCCTGATGCCGACGACCGCCTGCCCGGTCTATTGCCGGTTCTGCTTCCGCCGGGAACGCGTCGGGCACGGGGCGGCGGCGATGTCGGCGGAACAGCTCGACGCCGCGCTCGCCTATGTCGCCTCCCGCCCGGCGATCCGCGAGGTGATCCTGACCGGCGGCGACCCGATGATCCTGTCGCCGCGCAGGCTGGGCGGCATCCTCGGCCGCGCCGCGGCGATTGCGAACGTCGAGGTGCTGCGCGTCCACAGCCGCGTCCCGGTCGCCGATCCGGCGCGCATCGACCGGGCGCTGATCGCCGCGCTCGGCCAGGACGTACCGGTCTATGTCGCGATCCACTGCAACCATCCGCGCGAGATCGACCCGGCGGCGGCGCGCGCCATCGCCGCGCTGGCCGATGCCGGCGTGCCGCTGCTCGCCCAGACGGTGCTGCTCCGGGGGGTGAACGACGATGCCGACACGCTGGCGGCGCTGTTCCGCGCGCTGGTCCGCCACCGGGTGCGGCCCTACTACCTGCACCACCCCGACCTCGCCCCGGGCACGGCGCGGTTCCGGCTGTCGGTCGCCGAGGACCAGGCGCTGGTGCGGGCGCTGCGCGGGCGGATCTCGGGCCTGTGCCAGCCGACCTACGTGCTCGACATCCCGGGCGGCTACGGCAAGGTCCCGGTCGGCCCGTCCTTCCGCGACGCAGGCGGCGGGCTCAGCGACTGGCAGGGCGCGGCCCACCCCGACCCGCATGGCTGACCCTTTGCCTCGCCAACCGCGACTTGCTAGGGTCCGCGCTCTCCCGGCGGCCAGGCGAATCCCATGAAGGTCAACGCGAACACGATCCGGCCCGGCCACGTGATCGAGCACGACGGCAAGCAGTGGAGCGTGCTCAAGATCCAGATCCTGCAACCCGGCAAGGGCGGCGCCTTCGTCCAGGTCGAGATGCGCGACGTGATGACCGGCACCAAGAGCAACGAGCGGTTCCGCACCCAGGAATCGGTCGAAAAGCTGATGGTGGACGAGAAATCCTGCACCTATCTCTACCGCGCCGACGATTCGGTGACGCTGATGGATACCGAGACCTACGAGCAGTTCGACCTCCCGGTCGGGATGATCGGCGGCCCGGTGGCCTATCTGCAGGACGGCATGACGATCACGCTGGACCTGATCGAGGGGAAGCCGGTCGCCGCCCGGCTGCCGCAGCAGGTGACGATGGCGGTGACCGAGGCCGACCCGGTGGTCAAGGGCCAGACCGCCTCGTCCTCCTTCAAGCCGGCGATGCTGGAGAACGGCGCGCGGGTCATGGTGCCGCCGCATATCGAGGCCGGCACCCGGATCGTCGTCAATACCGAGGACGGCAGCTACATCGAGCGCGCCAAGGGCTGAGCGCCGGCGCGCCGGAAGGAACCCATGCCTTCGGCGACGATAAACGTGATGGAAGCCGCGGCGCGCAAGGCGGCGCGCGGGCTGATCCGCGATTTCGGCGAGGTCGAGAACCTCCAGGTCTCGCGCAAGGGGCCGGCGGACTACGTCACCGAGGCGGACCGCCGGGCGGAGCGCAGGCTGCGCGACGAGCTCGCCAAGGCGCGGCCCGGCTTCGGCTTCCTGATGGAGGAATCGGGCGCGACGGCGGGCGAGGACGCCACGCGGCGGTGGATCGTCGACCCGCTCGACGGGACCACCAACTTCCTGCACGGCATCCCGCATTTCGCCATCTCGATCGGGCTCGAGGAGGACGGCGAGATGGTCGCGGGCGTGATCTACGAGCCGCTGCGCGACGAGCTGTTCTGGGCCGAGAAGGGGGTCGGCTGCTATCTCAACCGGCGGCGGCTCCGGGTCTCGTCCCGCCGGCGGCTGGAAGACGCGGTGCTCGCCACCGGCATCCCGTTCAAGGGACGGGGCGGCAAGACCGCCTTCCTGTCGACCGTCGGGGCGGCGATCGACAGGGTCGCCGGCGTCCGGCGCCTCGGCTCGGCGGCGCTCGACCTCGCCTATGTCGCGGCGGGGCGCTATGACGGTTTCTGGGAGTTCGGCCTGTCGCCCTGGGACGTGGCGGCGGGGATCGTGCTGGTGCGCGAGGCGGGCGGGTTCGTGACCGACCTCAAGGGCGGCGCGGCGCGCCTCGGCGGCCCGTCCATCGTCGCCGCCAATGACCGGCTGCACGCCCCGGTGCGCCGCATGCTGCGCGAAAGTTTGAACGAATCCGATCTCGCCCTGGCGAGCTAGGGCGCCTAAACTCGCGTGCTTCGGCCGGCAGCCGCAGCCGGCGGAAGGACCATGCACGGGTTGCGGCCGGATGCCGAAGAACCGCGCGACATGACCAGCCCGAGAAACTACCTGACCAGGATGGTCCTGTTCCTGCTCGCCGTCATGGCGGTGGCGGGCGCGCTCTACGAGCCCCTGCTGCAGGCGTTCCGGGCCAACCCCGCCCTCAACGGGCTGATCGTCGGCGTGCTGGTGCTCGGCATCGCCTACAGCTTCCGCCAGGTGATGACGCTCCGGCGCGAGGTCAACTGGATCGTCAACGTCCGCACCGGGCGGCCCGGCATCTCGGTCCAGGCGGCGCCCCGCCTGCTCGCCCCGCTGGCGGCGATCCTCGGCGAGCAGACCCGCCGCTTCCGGCTGTCGGCGCTGGCCCTCCGATCCCTGCTCGACGGCATCGCGGCGCGGCTCGACGAGCAGCGCGACATCGCGCGCTACATGATCGGGCTGCTGATCTTCCTCGGCCTGCTCGGAACCTTCTGGGGGCTGCTCCAGACCATCCACGCGGTGGGCGGCGTGATCGCCGGTCTCAGCGTCAGCGGGGGCGACCTGAACGCGGTCTTCACCGACCTCAAGGCCGGGCTCCAGGCGCCGCTCACCGGCATGGGGACGGCGTTCTCGTCCTCGCTGTTCGGCCTCGCCGGCTCGCTGGTGCTGGGCTTTCTCGAGCTCCAGGCGAGCCAGGCGCAGAACCGCTTCTTCAACGACCTCGAGGACTGGCTGGCCGGCCAGACCCGCCTGTCGGGCGGCGGGGCGGGGATCGACCAGGACCAGGCGGTTCCGGCCTATGTCCAGGCCCTGCTGGAACAGACCGCCGACAGCCTGGAGAACCTGCAACGCACCATGGAGCGGGGCGAGGAGAGCCGGATCTCGTCGAACCAGTCGATCTCGCTGCTGGCCGAGAACCTGTCGGCGCTCACCGACCAGATGCGGGCCGAGCAGGCGCTGATGACCCAGATCGCCGAAGGACAGCTCGAGCTGCGGCCGATCCTGGCCCGGCTGGCCGAGGCCCGGCCGGGCGGCGGGTTCGACGACAACGTGCAGCAGCACGTCCGCAACATCGACGTCCACCTGGCGCGGCTCATCGAGCAGCTCTCGGCCGGACGCTCCGAGATGGTGCAGGAGCTCAGGAACGAAATCCGCGTGCTGTCGCGCACGATAGCGGCGACCGGGCGAAAAGAGACGGGCTAGGCCGGCAAGATGGCCGTCGGCAGGACCAGGCAGCACTCCGGGGCCGATATCTGGCCCGGCTTCGTCGACGCGCTGGCGGCGTTGCTGATCATCGTCATCTTCCTCCTGATGGTGTTCACCCTGGCGCAGTATTTCCTGAGCGAGATCCTGAGCGGGCGCGACCGGGCGCTCGACCGGCTCAACCGGGAGATCGCGCAGCTCACCGAGATGCTGTCCCTCGAAGAGGCGGAGAAGGCCGAGCTGGAGAGCACGCTGTCGCAGATCCAGCTCCAGCTCGGCACGCTGTCCGCCGAGCGCGACAGGCTGTCGAGCCAGCTCGCGGCGCTGCTCCCGGAGCGCGACCGGCTGAGCGACGAGGTCGCGGCGCTCACCGCCGAGCGCGACGCGCTCAAGGTCACCGCGGAGAAGTCCGCCGCCGCGCTGGAGGACGCCTACAAGACGATCGGCGCGGACCGCGAGAAGATCGAGCTCCAGCTGCGCAGCATCGTCAGCCTCGAGCGCGACATCGCCGCCCTGCGCGAGGTCCGCGACACGCTGGAGAAGAGGGTCGCCGAGCTCGACGACACGCTGCGCGCCCAGTCGCAGGAGGTCGCCGCGCTGAAGGGCTCGCTGGAAGAGAGGACGCGGGAGGCCGGCGCGCTGAAGGGCTCGCTGGAGGAGAGGACGCGGGAGGCCGGCGCGCTGCGCGACCGGTCCAAGGAGCTCGCCGCCGAGCTCGCCTCGGCCGAGGAACGGACCCGGCTCGCGCAGCGCGAGATCGACGCGCGCGACGTGCGCCTGCGCGACCTCGGCGCGCGCGTCACCCAGACCGAGGAGGCGCTTGGCGCCGAGCAGGCCGTCTCGCGCGAGGCGCAGGAGCAGGTGCGGCTTCTCAACCTCCAGATCGCGGCGCTGCGCCAGCAGCTCGCCCGCATCGAGGCGGCGCTGGAGGCCTCGGAGCTCGAGGCC
>Ga0209543_1000563_pt1 | contig 45786 bp, 41 predicted proteins | sample MesohylFT_FD_187296 | JGI IMG/M metagenome (GOLD analysis project Ga0209543, IMG submission 187296) | Host-associated microbial community of the marine sponge Aplysina aerophoba from Gulf of Piran - sponge mesohyl, lysed by freeze-thaw... | ecosystem: Host-associated > Porifera > Sponge >...
GCCAGCGTAGTTCCCACGCACTCCGGACATCCTCTCGGCAAGACCGCCGGGACCCGTGCGCCCCGCGAGCAGTGAAGACCCCTTCAGCCAGCAGTTCTCCCCGTCTCTCGCCTCTTAGACGACGAAAACCGCGACCTTCCCGCCTTGCAACGCGGTTGACCCGCCCAACCACGGCCTCAATCCTTCATTCCACACCCGAATCCGCCACCCTGTGAGAAATCCGGGCTAGACCGCCCCGCCTTCGTCCGCGCCGACGGACGACAGCACCCGCCCCCGCAGCAGCGCATCCACCTCCGTGATCCGAGGCTCGTCTTCCCCGGTGACCTCGATCACCGAGTGGGGCGGCACGACCTGCCATGCCGCATCCCCGTCCAGCCGCTCCGAGGCGATCAGCGTGCCCCCGGGAGCGAGCGGATGCCGGCGGGCGACGTACAGCGAGTTGGTCTCGTCGAAGTTCGAGGTGCGGATCACGGCGAGACTCCGTCCGTCGGCCAGGATCATGTTGAGTTTGCAGCGCACGTCCAGCGAGCCCGCGCGCGCCGCGGCCCGCGCCAGCGCCGCTCCGGCCGATGCCCCTTTCCAGACCTCCGCGATCGCAAGCAGGAAAAGGGTCTCGGTGTCGGATGTCCCCCGGATCCGGTTGTAGAGTTCGTCAGGCAGCGTAGCGCGTAGCGCGCGCATTGCGTGGGTGTGGAACCTGCGCACGTAGCCGTTGAGGCCGAAGGACCAGCGCTCGAACACGAACGGCGCCACCTCGCCCCGGTCCAGGGGGATGCCCGGGCTCGCGCTCCGAACGAGGGCCAGCGAACAGGTCGAACGCACGGACGAGAGCACATCCTCAAGGTCCGGATCGTGCCAGATGGGGCGCGCCTCGCGAATCCGCACCGGGCGTCCTTCGTGATACCAGCCCACACCGTACCCGTCGGCGTTGTGGACCCCGTGGCCCATCTCCCTGGCGTCGTAGCTCTGCCGGACGAGGGTGTGGCTGCCCCCGAACACGATCGGGTGGACGGGCGTCTTTTCGCCGGAGTAGCATACGAATCGGCACAAGGTCTTTTCTCTCCTCGAGGATGATGGGCAGCGCTGCCGCCGTCAGGAATGAAGTTTTCCCGGAGAGGTGGCGCGTGCAACTCAGGACGGGGGCGCAACGCCTCCCGCGCGCTCAGGGTCCAGTATCTCCGCCAGCAGACTCGAGTCTACGTTCCCGCCCGAGACGATCACCCCGGCCGGGCCCGCGCCCAGGTCGGGAATGCGTCCGAACAGGAGCGCGGCCACCCCGGCCGCCCCCGCAGGTTCCACCACCATCCTGGTGGTCTCGGCCAGCGCGCGCACGGCGGCGGTGATCTGGGCATCGCTCACCCGCACGACATCGTCCACCAGAGCGCGTACGTGCAGGTATGTGATTTCGCCCGCCATGGGTGGGGCGAGTCCGTCCGCGACGGAGCCGACGCGGTCCAGACGGGCCGCCCGCCCGATGCGCAGGCTCTCGGACATGGCCGCGGCCCCGCGCGGCTCCACGCCGAAGATGCGCACCTCCGGCCGCAGGCGCTTCAACGCCGCCGCCACCCCCGCGATCAGACCGCCGCCGCCCACCGGCACCACCACCAGGTCCAGGTCCGCGGCCTGCTCGGCCAGCTCGAGCGCGGTGGTGCCGTGGCCGGCGATGACGGCGGGGTCGTCGAACGGGTGGGTGAAGAGCATCCCCCGGTCGCGCGCCAGGGATTCCGCCAGCTCGAAGGCCTGGTGCACGTCGTCGGCGACGACCACCTCCGCCCCGTAGCCGGCGCTCGCCCGCGCCTTGGTCTCGGAGGCGCCCGCCGGCATGACCACGGCACACGGCACATCCACGCATCCCGCCGCCCACGCCAGCGCCTGCGCGTGGTTCCCGGCCGACACCGTAACCACCCCGCGGCGGGCCGCCTCACCGGCAACCAGCACCTTGTTGAGCGCCCCCCGCACCTTGAAGGAACCGGTCTTCTGCAGGCTCTCCATCTTGAGCCGAAGCGGTACGCCCGCCTGGTGGCTCAAGCGCCGCGACGACATCACCGGAGTCCGGTGCAGCCGGGCGCCGATGCGGGCCCGGGCCTCCTGGACGGCGTCCAGCGTTACGAGCGGTGCGATTCGGGGAACTCCGGGGACCGGGGGCACGGGGATCGGCGCGACAATCGGGGATGATGCGCCACGCCCGGCGCCCGCGCCAGTGAGTGAAGGGCCAGCCATCCGAGCCTCAGCCGGAACAACCGTTGCCCGGCGGGATACTTGCGGCGCACGCCCCGATGCGGCCGATCGCCACTCCGGGATCGCGGGCTGCGATTCCGCGTGCTCCTCCAAAGCGGCTCCTTCGGAGCGGGATCCGCACCACGGAGCCCCAGTCATGCCGACCTCCCCGCAGTGTCCGCTGATCCCGCGGCCCCCGGCAGTCCCGCGACTCCCGGCACTTCCACCATGCCGGTTGCCGCGACGAGTCCCGCTCCTCCTTGCGCTGACATGGCTCGCGCTTGACCCGACGCCGCGGGCGGTCGAGGCCCAGGGTGTGTATTTCGAGCGAGGACCGCCCCTCGAGGCCGGACTGGTGCAGCGGGTGTTCATCGGGCCCCACTTGACGGACGCGTTCGCGGGCAGCCTCCTGCCGGTTGGCCGGGACCACGACCCGTGGACATGGACCCCGTTCTCGTTCCCGTATGGCCTTGGGCCTCCCCCGCGCGGCGACTCGACGGGTACCGAGGCGACGCTCTACGGGGGTGGGCGGGCGCTCGCGGGCGGGCGATTCCGGCATGCCGACCGGGTTGGGAGCGGTGCTCTCTTCGAGGCGGCGGGCCACTACCTGCGCGGTACCGACTGGCCGTTCGCGGACCCGGTCGAGGAGCGGCTGCGCGAGAACAGTGCGCTCCTCCCGGCGCGCGACGACCAGCTGGAGCGATGGGGCGCCGGGGTCCGCTACGACCTGCGCCCGGACGACCCCGAGGGCTGGGTCTTCGAGGGTGGCCTGGACCGCTTGCGCGGCAACCAGCTCACCGAGGTCGGCGCCGCCTATGCCCGCAGCTGGACCCGCTGGCACGGGCTGGCGCGCTACCGCCGGGGCGGCCTGTCGGCCGACGCCCTGGTGCGCGGACGCGGGGCGGGGCAGGCCGAGTTCTACCGCACCGCCCGGGCGATTGAGGACGGGTCGCTGTCCTTTTCCGGCCGGATCGGTCACTCAACCCGCCTGGGCGACCGGCACAACGTTCGGTACGGTCTGGACGTCCGCGGCGTGCGCCCTTCCACGGGGGGCACGGTGACGGGGGTCCATGAGGACGCGGACGACATCCTGGTCGCCGGAGGCTACCTGGACGCCTTCACACGCATAACCAGTTGGCTGGACGTGGCGGGGGCCGTGCAGGTCGAGCGACACTCCCGCGTCGAAGGTCTCAACCTGTCCCCGGTCGGGAGCCTGATCTTCCGGCCCGCGAGCGGCCACAGTTTTCTCGCGAGCGGCGCGCGCATCTCATTCATGCCTTCGCCGGACCACCTCCTCCTGGATGTCGGCGCGGGGAGAATGACGGCCGGCGTGCTCATCTACGACATCCTCGCGCGCGGCGTCCCCCAGGGTGGCTTCACGTTCAACGACCGCTGCCCGGGAGGCTTCGGGGACATGTGCATGCGCTCGCCGCTTGCGCCCGGCGAGAAGCTGCCGGCGGATCCGGCGGTGCTCTGGAATACGCTGGTGGAGATCGCGGCGGCCAGCGACCCCCTGGCGCTTCGACCCCTGCGGCCGTTCTTCAGAGACCCGGAGCCGGGAGAGCTCCTGCCGCGGCTCCTCCTTTTCAATCAGAAGGAGTGGACCGCCGGCCGGCCTCCCTTCCTGGGGGAGGAGGTGCTGGGTCGCCCCATCGGCGTCGAACCCATCGATCCGCTCGAGCCCACCATCATCAACTCGCTCTCGCTCGAGTATCGGATCGAAGCCGCAGGACGGGGCCGCGTCTCGGCGACGATCGGGCGTTCCTCCATCGACAACTTCATCGGCCCGCTCCGGGTCGAAACCCCGACCGTCTTCTTCGAGCCGGCGTCCACGCGCGCGTTCATCGAGAAGCGCGTGGAGCCGATGGTCAGGCTGGGGATCGTCTATCCCGAACTGCGGGACCTTCTGATTCACGACCTCACCAACCTGGTTCTGGAGCTCCCGGTCGGAACCATCATGCCGGACCAGATGACGACGCCGGGCCTGCTGCTTACCTATCGAAACTACGGCAAGGTCGACTTCTGGACCGCCGGCCTCTCCGCGGAGGTCTCGCTGACCCCCACGCTCTCTCTCGAGGGCACGCACGCGCACTTCAGCGAGCAGTGCTTCGACTTCGTCGAGAATGCCGCGACCGACTGTTCGGACCTGGAGGACATCTCCCTCAACCTGCCGAAGACGAAGAGCAGCCTTTCGATTCGCTATGAGGGGGCGGACCCGGGCCTTTCCGCGGAGGCGCGCATGCGACGCCAGCGCGGCTTCTACGCCAACGCCGGCGTCTATGCCGGGGACGTGGAGGGGTACACGGTGCTCGATGTCCAGGTACGTCTTCCGGTTCCGGGCCTGCCGCGCGCAAGTGCCGCGCTCACCGGCACAAATCTCCTCGACGACCGTCACCAGGAGTTCATCGGGGCGCCCGAAATCGGCCGCCTGGTGGTGGCCAGCCTCACCTATGCCTTCCGTTGAGTGTGCGCCCGTGGTAACGTTTGCGCGCAGCCGGAAGCGGGATCCGGCCTGACGCGAGCAACACCCGGCGGAGATCCGGCCTTGAGCGATTTCACCAGTCTGAGATGCGCGTTCTGCCGCTCCCTGAACCGGATCGATCTGGCGAAGGCGCGTACCGGGCCCAGGTGCGAAAACTGTTCGCGGCCGATCCTCATCGATCGGCCCGTCAAGGTCGAGACGGAGGACTTCGAGGCCACCGTGCTCGAGGCCGGCGTACCGGTGCTCGCGGACTTCTACGCGGACTGGTGCGGTCCCTGCAAGCTGGTCGTTCCCCTTCTGGACGAGATCGCGGCGTCGGAGCGGGGGAGGCTCCTGGTGGTCAAGATCGACAGCGACCGTTCGGTCGACCAGTGTCAGCGCTACGCCATCCGCAGCGTGCCGACGATCCTGCTGTTCCGCGACGGAGAAGAGGTCGGACGCAGCCTCGGCTTCGAGCCGGACGTCATTCGCGGGTTCGTCGCCGACGCCGTGGGGGCCGAGGCAAGCCCCTAGTCACGAAGAGGGAAACACCATGGCACTTAGGGTGGCGCTCGCCTATTCCGGCGGGCTCGATACGTCAGTCATCGCCCGGTGGCTGATCGAGAACTACGACGCGGAGGTGGTCTGCGTGGCGGTCGACGTGGGCCAGCCGGGCGGGCTCGCCGGGCTGCGCGAGAAGGCGCTCGCCACCGGCGCGGTGGCTTTCCACGGAGTGGACGCGCGCGAGGCGTTCGTGTCCTCCTACGTCTGGCCGACGCTCCGCGCAGGGGCGGTCTACGGGCGCAAGTATCTGCTGGGAACGTCGATGGCGCGGCCTCTCATCGCGCGCCGGCAGGTGGAGGTGGCACGGGCCGCGGGCGCGAACGCCGTGTCGCACGGATGCACCGGCAAGGGCAACGACCAGGTGCGCTTCGAGCTCACCTACCGCGCGCTGGCCCCGGAGTTCCAGGTTATCGCCCCCTGGCGCGAGTGGGACATCGCGTCGCGCGAGGACGCTCTCGCTTATGCGCGCGCGCGAGGCATCGATCTGACCGGTGTCGACGAGGAGAAGCTCTACTCCTGCGACGAGAATCTCTGGCACATCTCCTACGAGGGCGGCCCGCTCGAGGACCCCGGCTGCGCGCCCGAAAAGGAGATGTTCCTGTGGTCGGTGTCGCCGATGGACGCGCCCGACGAGCCGGAGCGCGTGGAGATCGGGTTCGAGGAAGGGTACCCGGTTTCGGTCGACGGAGAGCGCCTGGATCCGGTGGAGCTTCTCATGGCGCTCAACGCCGCCGGCAGCCGGCACGGCGTCGGGCGGGCCGACATCGTTGAGGACCGGCTGGTCGGCATCAAGTCCCGGGGCGTGTACGAGACCCCGGGCGGCACCATTCTCTACGCGGCGCTCAAGGAGCTCGAGGAGCTCACCCTGCACCGGCGCTCCATCGCCCTGAAGGACCTCGTGGCGGACCGGTACGCGGACCTGGTTTACGAGGGCCGCTGGTGGACTCCTGAGCGCGAGGCCATCGACGCGCTGGTGGAGGTGCTGATGCGGCGCGTGACCGGCAGCGTGACGATGGAGCTGTACAAGGGATCGGCGCGCGGCGTGTCCCGAACCAGCCCGAGATCGCTCTACGACGGCGATCTGGCTTCGTTCGGCGAATCCGGGTCCGGCGACTACGATCACGGCGACGCCGCGGGCTTCATCAGGCTCTTCAGCCTGTCGCTCGAGTACCCGGAGGCGGGAGAGGCCCGCCCGCTTTGACCGACCCCGGCGCGACAGGATCTGGCACATTCGGCCACGGGCTGTGGGGCGGCCGTTTCGCCGAGCCCATGGCCTCCGAGATGGCGCGCCTCAACCGTTCCCTGGACGTGGACTTCCGCTTCTGGCGCCAGGACGTGCGCGCCAGCCGCACCTGGGCGCGGGCGCTCGTGCGCGCCGGCGTCCTCACCCACGCGGATTGGCAGGACATCGACGCCGGCCTGGAGGTGGTGGCGACCCGCCTCGAGGGGATCGATCCCGCCACGGTGGAGGACGAGGACATTCACTCCCTGGTGGAGCGGCTGCTCGTCGAGGAGGTGGGCGAGGCGGGCGCCAGGCTGCACACGGGCCGTTCGCGCAACGATCAGGCGGCCACCGACGTGCGTTTGTGGGGCATGGACGCTGTGGCTGCTCTCGACGGTCAGGTAGTCCGGCTGGGCAGCGTCCTGGTCGATCTCGCCGCCGAGTCGCAGGAGCTGGTGATGCCCGGCTACACGCACCTGCAGCGGGCGCAGCCGGTGCGCGCCGCCCACTGGGCGCTCTCGCACGTCTGGCCGCTGGTGCGCGACCGGACCCGCCTCCGCTCCGCCGCCGACGAGGCCGCCGTGCTGCCGCTGGGGGCGGGGGCCATCGGCGGGTGTCCCTTCGCGGTCGACCGCGCCGCGATGGCCCGCGAGCTGGGCTTCCGTTCCGTGACTCCCAACAGCATGGACGCGGTGGGCGACCGCGACTGGATCGTCTCCGTCCTGTTCGCGGGGGCGATGATCGGGGTGCATGTTTCGCGTCTGTGCGAGGATCTGGTGCTCTTCGCCTCCGAGGAGTTCGGGTTCCTGAAGCTCTCAGACGGCTACTGCACCGGCTCGAGCCTGATGCCGCAGAAGAAGAACCCCGACGTGGCCGAACTCGCCCGCGGCAAGAGCGGGCGCCTGGTGGGCAACCTGGTTTCCATGTTGATCCAGTTGAAGGGGCTGCCGACCGGGTACAACCGCGACCTCCAGGACGACAAGGCCCCTCTTTACGACACGGTCGACACCCTGGAGCTCACCCTGCCGGCCGTGGCCGGGGCCATCGGCGGCGCGGCTTTCCGGCCCGCGCGCATGCGGGCCGCGCTGGATCCCGCGCTGCTGGCGACCGATCTGGCCGACTACCTGGTCAGGAAAGACGTGCCCTTCCGCACCAGCCACGAGGTCGTGGGGCGGGTGGTGCGCCGTGCGGAAGCGCTCGGCTGCTCGATCGCGGAACTGTCCACCGACGTGCTCGCGGAGGAACACTCGGCGTTTGGTCCCGGAGTCGCGGAGGTTTTCGACCCGGTCCGGTCCGCGGACGCGCGCGGCGTGAGCGGAGGCACGGGCCGCGAGGCGGTGGCCGCGCAGCTGGAGCAGGCGCGGGACGCGCTCGGAGCGGATTGATCGAGCATCTCACGCCTCGATCCTGACGACGGTTGTCAGCAGCTACAGCGCAACCAGCGTCCTTCCCGCAGCCTCCGCGAACGGGGCCAGCTGTCCCATCATCCGCTCGAACTCCCCGAAGTCCAGCGACTGGTCGCCGTCCGACCACGCGGATTCGGGATTCGGGTGCACCTCCACCAGGAGACCGTCCGCCCCGGCCGCGATGGCCGCGAACGCCAGCGCCGCCACCAGGTCGCGCCGTCCGCCCGCGTGGCTGGGGTCGGCGATCACCGGCAGGTGGGTCTCCTTCTTCAGGACCGGTATGGCGGCCAGGTCGAAGGTGTTGCGGGTGATCGTCTCGAAGGTGCGGATGCCGCGCTCGCACAGGATGACCTGGCTGTTGCCCTGCTGCATGATGTATTCCGCCGACATCAACAGATCCTTGATGGTGGCGGACATGCCTCGCTTCAGAAGGACCGGCCTGTGCACCCTTCCGACCTCGGTCAGCAGGTTGAAGTTCTGCATGTTTCGGGTGCCGATCTGGAGCACGTCGGCGTACCCCGCCACCATCTCCACCTGCCGGGTGTCCATGACTTCGGTTACGATCGGGAGCCCGTGGGTCTCGCGCACGTTCACCAGCAACTCCAGACCCGGCTCGCCCATCCCCTGGAAGGAATAGGGTGACGAGCGGGGCTTGAAGGCGCCGCCGCGTATGCCGTGCGCCCCCGCGGCACGAACCCGCGCGGCGGTCTCGTGCAGCATGTCGGCGCCCTCCACCGAGCAGGGGCCGGCGACCACCACCACACCGCGTCCCCCGACCTCCACCCCGCCCAGGGGAATCCTGGTCGGATCCGCCGCGAATTCCCGCGAGGCCAGCTTGTAGGGCTTCATCACCGGGTGCGCGGCCACCACGCCCGGGATCGAGAGCAGGGGCACGTGCTGGAGACGCCCTTCGTCGCCGATGCACCCCACGACGGTGAGCGTCTCGCCCCTCGACACGTGCGTGCGCAGCCCGAGCGACTCCACGCGTTCGCGGATGTGGTCGAGTTCTTCCTCGGTGATGCCCTTGCGGGTGACGAGAATCATCTGCTCTCCGATTCGAAGCCTGTGCCCGTGCCTGGTCGCGTGAGTGCCCGCGAACGAGGTTCCCGGGCGTCCGAATGCCTTTCCGCTTCTGTGGCGTCCGAATAGATTCCGGGCGCGCTCGGCGCCCCAATATAGTCAACCCGTCCGTCACGACAGCCCCCTTCACAACGATTCCATGACGACGACCCGACCCTCGCTCCACGACCTCGACATCGACCTCGGCAAGCGCGCGCGCCTCCACCGGATCCTCTACCGCCACGGCCTCGGGAACGGCACCATGCTCGCCCTGCCCATCGACCAGGGACTCGAGCACGGGCCGATCGACTTCTTCCCCAATCCTCCGTCGCAGGATCCCGAATTCCAGTGGCGGCTGGCGGTCGAGGGCGGCTTCAACGCGATCGCCTGCCACTACGGGCTCGCGCGCAAGTACATGCCGAAGTATGCGGGCCAGGTGCCGCTCATCCTGAAGCTGAACGGCAAGACCAACATCCCGCCGGCGGACAAGGCGCTTTCGCCGCTCACGTCCACCGTCGAGGACGCGGTGCGCATCGGGGCCGACGCGGTCGGCTACACGCTCTATGTGGGCACGCCGCGGCAGGACGACGACTTCGCCCAGTTGCGCCGGGTGCGCCAGGACTCCGAGCGCTTCGGGATGCCGCTGGTGGTCTGGTCGTATCCGCGCGGCGAGGCCATCGACGCGAAGGGAGGCGCGACCTCGCTCTACGCGGTCGACTACGCGGCGCGCACGGCACTGGAGCTCGGCGCCGACATCGCCAAGCTGGTGATCCCTCCGGCGATCGGCCCCAACCCTGCGCAGCCGGGCAAGTATGCCGAGATCGTCCACACCTACGCGGAGGGTGCGCGGCGCGTCTTCCGCTCCGCGGGCCGCACCATGGTGCTGGTGAGCGGTGGCAGCAAGCTCTCCGACGAGGACATGCTGGACAAGGTGAGGATCTCGATGGAGTCCGGGGCCACCGGGCTCATCTTCGGGCGCAACATGTGGCAGCGCCCCTTCGAGGAGGCGCTCGACATCGTGCGCCAGGTGAAGGAGATCCTGAGCCGGTTCCCGTCCTAGGCGAGCTCGCGTCCGGACGGTTTACTTCCGATCCGGACGACTTTCACTATCGACGACGCACAGCGAGGTCACGCATCCGGGACATGCCCGCCGAGACCGACGCCCTGAAGCGGGCCGCCGCCGCCCACGCGCTCGAGAACGTCCGCGACGGGATGGTGCTGGGGCTCGGGACGGGCAGCACCATCCGCTTCTTCCTCGACCTTCTCGGGGAGCGAGTGCGTGCGGGAGAGGTGAATGGCGTCGTGGGGGTGCCGACCTCCCGGCGCACGGCGAAGATCGCGCGCGGGCACGGGATACAGGTGTCGCGGCTGCGCGCACAGCCGCGCCTCGATCTGACCGTCGACGGCGCCGACGAGGTAGATCCCCGGGGCGACCTGATCAAGGGGCTGGGGGGTGCGCTGCTGCGCGAGAAGATCGTGGCGCAGGCGTCCGACCGGTTCATCGTGATCGTGGATGAGAGCAAGGTGGTCGAGCGGCTGGGCACCCGCAGCCCGCTGCCGGTGGAGGTGACCCGCTTCGGCTCGTCGCGGCACCAGGCCTTCGTGGCGGGGCTCGGGGCCGAGGTCACGTTGCGCCGCGCCGCCGACGGGAGTCGTTTCGTCACGTCCAACGGCAACTACATTCTGGACGCGCGCTTCCCGGAAGGCATCGATGATCCGGCGGCGCTGGACGGGGCTCTGCGCGCGCGGGCGGGCGTCGTCGAGAACGGAATGTTTCTGGGGATGACCACCCGGGCCCTGATCGCAGCACCCGGCGGCGTGCGCACGATCGATCCGGGCGGGACGGGTTGATGGGCCTGCACGGACCGCGCATCGGCATGCGGCCGCGGTGGAATACCGGAGGCCGGGGCATGCGGCATCGTGATGATGGCGGAGCGGGAGACGACTGCGGCGTCCAGGGATACACGCTGAGGAGGCAGCCGGCATGAAGGTTCGCATCGCCCCATCCATTCTGGCGTCCGACTTCGGGCGGCTGGCCGAGCAGGTGGTGGAAGCCGAGGAGGCCGGCGTCGACTGGATCCACGTCGACGTGATGGACGGCCATTTCGTCCCCAACATCACCATCGGTCCGGCGATCACGGAGGCAGTGCGGCGGGCGACCCCGCTGCCCGTTGACGTGCACCTCATGATCGAGGCGCCAGACCGCTACATCCAGGCGTTCGCCGACGCCGGGGCGGATTACCTGACGGTGCACCAGGAGGCCTGTCCTCACCTGCATCGGACGATCCAGCGCATCCGCGCGGCGGGGGTGCGCCCGGGGGTGGCGCTCAACCCGGCCACCCCGGTGGACGCGGCGGCGCCCATCCTTCCCGATATCGACCTGCTGCTGGTGATGTCCGTGAACCCGGGATTCGGGGGACAGGCCTTCATCCCCTCCGCGCTCGCCGCGCTGGCGCGGGCGCGCAAACTGCTGAACGCCTGCGGGGGAGAGGACACGGCGCTCGAGGTCGATGGCGGGATCGACGCCACGACGGCCCCCGGTGTCGCCCGCGCGGGCGCGGACGTGCTCGTCGCCGGCTCGGCCATCTACGGGCATCCGCAGGGGGTGGCTGCCGGGGTCTCCGCGATCCGGAACGCCGTGGAAACCCCGCGCGGCTGATGCCGTAGCCACGATCATGGCCATCTTCCGGCGCACCCATCGTCTGCCGCATCCGCCCGCGGAGGTGTTCGCGTGGCACATGCGCCCGGGCGCCCTGGAGCGTCTGCTTCCTCCGTGGGAGAATGTGCGCGTGGTGGCGCGCGAGGGCGGTATCGCCGATGGCGGCACGGTCACGGTACGGGCGGGACCCGGGCCGCTGAAGGTTGCCTGGACGGTCCGCCATACGGCGTACGAGGAGGATGTCCTGTTTCGGGACGAGCAGGTGCGCGGGCCCTTCGGCCACTGGGTGCACACGCATCGCTTCTCATCGGACGGCGAGAGCGGGAGCCGGGTAGAGGACGAGATCGACTGGGGTCCGCCGCTCAACGTGGACGCGACGCCGTTCGTGCGGAGGATCGAGCGCATCTTCGATCGGGGCTTTGCCTTCCGGCATCAACGGCTGGCCAACGACCTCGCCCTGCACAGGCGCTATCGGCAGCGGCGGCCGCTCACCGTGGCCATCAGCGGAAGCTCGGGCTTTCTGGGGCGCAACCTGCGGCACTTCCTCACCACCGGCGGGCATCGCGTGCTGCGCCTGGTGCGCTCACGGAACAAGGCCGGCGACGGCGCCGTGTACTGGAATCCCGCGCAGGGGAAGGTGGATCACGACGGGCTCCAGGGCGTGGACGCGATCGTGCACCTTGCGGGCGAGCCCCTGGTCGGCGCGCGCTGGACGGCGGCGAAGAAGCGGGAGATCCTGCGGTCGCGCAGGAACGGCACCGAGTGGATCGCCCACACCGCGGCTCGTCTTTCGCCGCCTCCGCGGGTCCTCGTGTGCGCCTCCGCGGTGGGATTCTACGGCAATCGCGGCGACGAGAAGCTGACCGAAGAGAGCCGGCCGGGCCGGGGCTTTCTGGCCGAAGTGTGCAAGGCCTGGGAACTCGCCGCGGCACCAGCGCGCCGCGCGGGGATCCGGGTCGTGCATCTGCGGCAGGGGGTGGCGCTGTCTCCGGATGGCGGCGCGCTCCAGTTGATGCTGCCTGCCTTTCGGGCCGGGGCGGGAGGTCGGTTGGGCAGCGGGCGGCAGTACTTCCCGTGGATCGGCCTGGACGATACGCTCGGGCTCATCCTGCACGCGATCGTCACCCCGCAGGTTCGCGGAGCCGTCAACGTTACGGCTCCATTGCCGGTCACCAACGCCACCTTCGCGAGCGCGCTGGGCCGAGTGCTCCGGCGGCCGACCCTCCTGGCGGTACCGTCGTTGGCGGTGTACGCCCTGATGGGCGAGATGGGCCGGACCGTGCTCCTGGGCGGGCAGCGCGCCCTCCCGGCAAAGGCGGAACGCACGGGATACGAGTTCCTGCACCCGTCCATCGAGGAGGCACTGCGGTTCGGGCTGGGGGTGGCATAGGCCGCGGAGTTCTGGCGGTCCCGCCGATTTCCGGGTTATCGTCCCCCTGCGGATTCCTCGAGCTGGAGCGTGCCATGCAGCGGCTGACCGTCCTCGCGGTTTTGACCTTCCTGTCGACGTTCGCGTACGCGCCCGAGCGCGCATCCGCCCAAGCCGGCGCCGCGAGCGTCGTGCGGCTCGAGGCATCGCCGCCGTCGGTCGTCGTCATGACGGGTGAGGAAGTCCCGTTCGAGGTGCGCGCTCTCGACGCCCAGGGCCGCGTGGTGGCGGACGCCCAGGTGCGTACGGTGGCGCCCCGGGCTGCGGCGACCGTGCGCGGGGGCACGGTCCGCGGACGGACGATGGGCGAATACGAGATCGTGGCGACGCTGCTGACGCCGCCCGGATACGAAGGAACGCCGCCCAGCCTGCGCGTTCCGCTCACCGTGCTTGCTCCCGAGGTCGCCACTGTGGAGGTCACCGCCGAGCCGGGCCGCCTCTACCGGGGGACCACCCTCCGGCATACCGCTACCGCGCGCCACGTGGACGGATCGGTGCGGCCGGGCCCGGCCGTGTCGTGGTCCAGTTCCGATCCGTCCGTTGCCACCGTCGACCGTTTCGGCTACGTGACCGCCACCGGTACGGGTGCGGTCACCATCCGGGCCGACGTGGAGGGGACGGCCGGCACGGCCGCCTACGAGGTGGCCCCGTTCCCCGCGGTCTCGCTGGACATCACCGGGCTGGCCGACGAGGTGCGCACCGGTGACGTGCAGCAACTCAGCGCGGTAGCGCGCGACGCGGCCGGCGAAGTGGTCGCCGACGTGCCCGTCACCTGGACCCACACGGCCGTGCCCGACGCGGACATGATCGCGCCCAGCGCGCCCGGCCAGATCGCGCGCGGCCGCTTCGTCGCCGACGTGCCGGGCGTGTACACGATCGTGGCCAACGCGGGTCCGCTGTCGGCGCGCGCGACCCTCCAGGCGGTCGTCCGTGACGCGGTGCGCGAGCTCACGCTGGTGGGAACCGGGAGCACCGCCACGGTGCGCACCACGGACTTCTGGGTGTTCGAGGGGCTCGACGGCCGCGACTACGCGCTGACGGGCGCCAAGATGTCGGACGGGTACGCCTACGCGTGGGATGTCACCGACCCGGGCAACATCTTCAAGACCGACTCCCTCCAGGTGGACGCCCGCGCCGTCAACGACGTCAAGGTCTCCCCCGACGCCCGCTACGCCACCCTCACCCGCGAAGGCGCCTCCAACCGGCGCAACGGGGTGGTCTTCCTCGACCTGGCCGACCCGGCCCACCCCGTGATCGCCTCCGAGGTGGTCGGGGGGCTCACGGGCGGGGTCCACAACGCCTTCCCCGACGACGACTACGCCTACGTGCTCGCAGCCGGCGACAAGTACGTCATCATCGATGTCGCCGACATCTACAACCCGCGCGTGGTCGGCGAGTACAACCATCCCGACAGCCGCCTCCACGACGTCTGGGTGCTCGACGGCATCGCCTACTCGGCCGAGTGGGAGAAGGGCATGGTGGCCGTGGACGTTGGCAACGGGCGCTGGGGGGGCACCCCGGAAAACCCGGTGCTCATCTCGGAACTGGCGGTGCCGACCGGCACGACCCACGCGATCTTCCCCTACCGGTCGCAATCCAGCGACCGGTTCTACGTGTTCGTCGGGGACGAGAACATGCAGAGGAGGGGACTCGCCAACGCGGGCCCCCGGGGCGGCGGAACGTACCAGCTGCCGTATGACCCCGAGACCGGGATGAACGGGATACCGCTCGCGACCCAGGGCTACATCCAGGTGATCGATTTCACCGATCCCGACAATCCGGAGATGGTCGCCCGCTACGAGGTCAGCGAGTACGGCACTCACAACATCTGGGTGGAGGACGACATCCTCTACCAGGCGTACTACGAGGGCGGCCTGCGCGTGGTCGACGTTTCCGGCGAACTGATGGGCAACCTGTACACCCAGGGCCGCGAAATCGCCGTGCACAAGTCCACGGACGTGAACGGCTGGGTGCCCAACTCGACCATGGTGTGGAGCGCGATGCCCTTCAAGGGCCACGTGTTCTTCTCGGACACCAATTCCGGGCTCTGGTCGGTGAAGGTGGAGCCGCCGGATCGGCCGGTGTCGTAGGCGACGACATCCTCGAGGCCGTCGTCATCGGCGGCGGGCCCGCCGGCTCGGCGACAGCCCGCCTGCTCGCGCTGTGGGGGCATTCCGTCGTTCTGCTCACGCGGCCTCCGACCGGCCATCCCGCTCTCGCGGAGTCCGTTCCTCCCAGCGCGCGCAAGCTCTTCACCCTCCTGGGCGTCGCGCAGAAGATCGACGAGGCGGGCTTCTTCGCGGCCCGCGGCAATCTCGTCCGATGGGCCGACGCCCCGCTCCGGCGCGCCGACTTTGCGCCCGGGACTGTGGGCCATCACGTGCTGCGCGACGCCTTCGATGCCCTGCTGTTGGACCTCGCGGAAGAAGCCGGAGCCGAGGTGCGACGGGACGCGAGGGTGCGGCGGGTAGTGCGCGCGGGCGCTGCCGGAGATGGAGGGGATCCGCGCCAGCGTGTCGAGTACGAGGACGCCCGCGGCGCCGGGGCCACCCTCCGAAGTCGCTTCGTCCTGGACTGCTCCGGCCGCTCGGGGGTGATCGCCAACCCGGAGCTGCGCGTCCACGACCAGTCGAACGCCACCGTCGCCCTGGCCGGCATTTGGCGCTCGAACGCGGACGCGCCCCCCGCAGAGCCCTACACCCTGGTGGAGAGCTACCGTGACGGCTGGGCCTGGTCGATGCCGGTATCGGACACGCGCCGCTACCTGACCATGATGATCGACCCCCGCCGGACGCGGCTGCTCAGGGGGAAGGGTCGCCGCCGCCTCTACCTGGCCGAGCTGGAAAAGACCCGGGAGGTGCGCCGCCTGGTGGCCGATGCCCATCTGGCCAGCGACATCAGCGGGCACACTGCCTCCCAGTACACCGCGTCACAGTTCGCCGGAGACGGGCTCCTCCTTGTCGGAGACGCCGGCAGCTTCATCGATCCGCTCGCGTCGGTCGGGGTCAAGAAGGCGCTCGCTTCCGCCTGGCTCGCGGCGGTTACCGTCCACACCTGCATTTCGACGCCCGACATGCACGACGTGGCGCTCGAGTTCTTCGAGAGTCGCGAACGGGAGACCTGGCTCGCCCATCGGCGCCACACCGCCCGGTACTACCGCGAGGCCGCTGCGGCCCACGGCCACGGCTTCTGGAGCGCACGCGCAGAGGCCGCTGGCGGCATCCCTGCGCCCGCGCCGTCGGCGCAACTCACCCGCGCGTCCGGCGCTTCCGCCTCACACGTCCCGGCCGCCGGCGAGTCCGCGTCGACGGATCCGGGGCATGCTCCCGCTCTGGATCCGGCTCACACCCCAGCCCTCGACCTGTCCGCTGAAGTCCACATCCCGGTTCCGACCGAACCCGACATTGCCGCCCTGCGCCGGGATCCCGACGTCCTTCAGGCCTTCAGCGACCTTCGCGCCGCCCCTGCGATCCGCCTGCGCCCCGCCGCCGGCCTGCGTCGCCTGCAGCTTCCAGCCGTGCGCGGCCGACGGATCGTCCTCGACGAGCACCTCGCCTCGCCCGCGCTCCCCGACGGCGTGCGCTTCCTTCGCGACATCGATCTCCCGCCGCTCGTTGCCATGGCCGGCCGGCACGACCAGGTCCCCGACCTGTACCAGGCCTATCTGGACCGCGTCGCCACCGTCTCCCTGCCGGACTTCCTCGGCGCCCTCTCCGTCCTCCTCGGCAAGGGGATGCTGAAGAACGATCTGTAGGCGGACCGGTACTCCCGCGGGGAGATTGCGCGGATGGCCGGATGCCGGACCTCTTGCAGATCAACGTTGTCCCAATGGAAGATCAGAGTGACGGGTGTCTCCAACCGGGGGAAGTCGGCGATGATGATTCCAGCACGGGTCGGGTTCCTCATCCCGGGGGGCATGCTGGGCGTCCTTGCGCTGCTCGGCTGCGTGCGGCAGACGCATGCGCAGGAGCCGGAGCCGGGCACCGTCTTCCGGGATTGCGACGCGTGTCCCGAGATGGTCGTGGTGCCGCCGGGGGATTTCATGATGGGGTCTCCAAGGGCGGCGCGGGGCTGGTACACCGACGAGGGCCCGCGGCACGAGGCGACGATCGGATATTCTCTCGGGGTGGGAGTCTACGAGGTGACCTTCGCCGAATGGGATGCCTGCGTCAGCACCCGGGGCTGCATGGGCCACCGGCCGGATGACGGCGGACTGGGCCGCAAAAGGCAGCCGGTGATCAACGTCAGCTGGGAGGACGCGCGGATCTACCTCCGATGGCTGTCGGAGGAGACCGGCGAGAGCTACCGCTTGCTGAGCGAGGCGGAGTGGGAATACGTCGCGCGCGCTGGGACGGAATCGGCCTGGTACTGGGGGGAGGACTCGTCGGACCAATGCCGTCACGCCAACGGATTCGACCGGGAACTGACCGAGCAGCTCGAGGCCGAAGACGTCAGGATCAGAGTCCGGCCCGCCTCCTGTTCCGACGGCTACGAGGGGGCGGCTCCGGTGGGATCGTTCGTGCCGAACGGTTTTGGACTCCACGACGTCTCGGGCAACGTCTGGGAGTGGACGGACGACTGCTGGAACGAGAGCTACGCGGGCGCCCCGGCCGACGGAAGGGCCTGGACGGACGGCTATTGCGTCCCGCGAGTGGTGCGCGGCGGCTCCTGGAACAACCCTCCCGGGCTCCTGCGCTCGGCCTTCCGCGACGGGATAGGATCGCGGGTTCAATATCGGCTTCCGCGTTGCCCGGACGATGAACTGAACTCCCTGAAGTTCACAGATCGTACCTGCGGAAGCGGCCCCGTCCCGGACGACGTCAGGCGGGATCCGCCGGTTCACCCGTGTAGAACGCGATGGTCCGCCTGGCCGCGGCCCGCGCCGCAGCGGGATTTGATTCGGCCTTGATCGCCGCCTGCCCCCATCCTTCACCGCTTTCCCGGATGAACGCCTTGCCGTCCCGCGACGTCGCAAAGGCCACCTCATCCGGTTTCGGCGCGTCCGGGTCCGCGAGGTGGAACGCCAGCCCCAGCAGACCCAACTCCCACCCCACGCCCGTAGCCCCCGGCCCGTACTGGCTCCAGTGTTCCGACAACCCCTGCGTATGCGTCAGCGCAAGCCGCGCGTGGCCGGGTCCGTCTTGCGAGAAGCGCACCTCCACCCAGCTCACGTCCCCGCCGAACTCCCATGTGAGCGCGAGATGCCACGGGTGCCCGCAGGCCGTGATCACACCACCCGCGTTGCCCTCAAGCTGATAGCGGCCGCCGGGTCGGAGTTCACCGCTGACGGGCAGGAACCACCGGGGCAGGCGCTCGCTGTTGGTGACGGCGTCCCACAGGTCCTCGAGCGTCGTCGCGTAACGGCAGGAGAGGATGACCGCGCGGGCGGGCTGTCCATCACGCTCCAGCACCGACACCGAGCGCTCCGTGGCGCCCAGGTGGTCTTCGACGTCGAAGTTCATGCCTTTCTCCTCTGGCTCTGGTCAGCCTCGTTCTCGGCTCGGTGAAGCCTGGTTTCGCGCACCGCGATCGCCATCGCCGCCTCATCACTCAAGCCGGAGGTCGAACGCCCGGGAGCGACGATTTCGCGTACGGTTTCGGAAGGGAGGATACCCCTGAATTCGAGGCTTTGCTCGATGATCTCGCCCATTGAGCGTCCCTGCCGAGCCGCAACGTCCTTCAGGGCGCGGTGCGCCCGGCTGGTCAATGTGATCGTAAGGCGTGGCATGGCATGTCCGGTCGAATCTCCCTGTTTGTCTCCCTTCCCCGCAGGCGATATCATCCCTATGCCGCATACACCGGTAAACAAGAGTTTCTCCAACTTCCGGGTCCCCGCATGGTTCACCGCCCTCGATTGACCCGCGCGCGCCTCTTGGCGGGGCTCCTCGTCGCAGGTGCGTCCGTCTTCGCAGCCGGCGTCAGCGCCCAGAGCGACGAGGAAGGCTTCGCGATCGAGCACGAGACCATCCGCGCGCGCTGCGCGGCATGCCATCTGCCGGATTCGGAGGGGCGCATGTCGCGTATCTCCTTCGAGCGCAAGACGCCGGAGGGATGGCAGGGCTCGCTGCAGCGCATGATCTCGCTCAACGGCGTGACGCTCGCGCCCGAGGAAGCCCGCGAGATCGTCAAGTATCTCTCGGACCACCAGGGGCTGGCTCCGGAGGAGCTGCGTCCGGGGCTTTTCGAGGTCGAGAAGCGGATGATCGACCACCGTTACGAGGCGGACACCGACGTCGAGTTCACCTGCATCCAGTGCCATTCGATGGGGCGGGTGATCACGCAGCGGCGCACCCGCGAGGAATGGGAGCTCCTGATGTCCACGCACCGCGGATACTATCCGCTCGCGGACTTCCAGGCCTTCCTGCGCATGGGGCCCACGCCGGACCAGCCCGGCCCCGACGGCGAGCCGCCGGACACCCGACAGCCCATGGAGCGGGCCGTCGATCATCTCTCCGAGGTCTTCCCCCTCCACACCCCCGAGTGGGCGGCGTGGTCGGCCACCATGCGGCCGCCCCGCCTGGAGGGCACCTGGGTTCTGTCCGGTCACCAGCCCGGGCGCGGCGCGGCTTACGGCACGGTGACCATGGGGGACGGCGGGGAACAGGACGCGTTCGTCACCCGGGCCAGCTACACACATCCGGCCACCGGCGAGACCGTCACCCGGCGGGGCCGCGGGCTGGTGTACACCGGGTACCAGTGGCGGGGGCGCTCCTTCGAGTCCGATGAAGCCGATGGGGCGATGCGCGAGGTGATGGTCGTCGAGCGCGGCATGAACGAGATCGCGGGCCGCTGGTTCCGCGGCGACTACGACGAGATCGGCATGGATGTGCGTCTTACGCGCCTGGCCGGCTCCCCGGTTGTCGCGGGTGTCCATCCCCACGCCCTCCAGTTGGGTGGCGGCGAGCGGGAGGTCCGCATCTTCGGGGCCGGGTTCGCGGACGACGTCGGGCCCGGAGATGTGGATCTGGGCCCCGGCCTGACCGTCAACCGGGTGGTCAGCGCCTCCTCGGAGGAGATCGCCCTCAACGTGACGCTGGCGCCCGATGCGGTCCCCGGCGGTCGCGACGTTTTCGTCGGGGGCGCGAGCCTCGCGCAGGGCGTCGTCGTGCACGACGGCATCGACCGCATCCAGGTGCTTCCGCGCACGGGCATGGCCCGCGTGGGCGGCATCGTCTTCCCGAAAGGCTACCAGCAGTTCGAGGCGGTCGCCTTCGACGACGGACCCGACGGGCGCCCGAGCTCCGACGACGACTTGGAACTGGGGCCGATCGAGGTCGAATGGAGCCTTGAGGAATACGCGGCGACCTTCGACGACAACGACATCGAGTACGTCGGCTCGATCGACCAGACGGGACTCTTCGTTCCCGCGGTCGACGGCCCCAACCCCGACCGTGACCGCAACCGCAACAACGTCGGCGACGTCTGGGTGGTCGCCACGCTGGCACAGGACGACAACGGCGATCGTCCCCTGCGGGCCCGCGCCCACCTGGTCGTGACCGTACCGCTCTACCTCCTTTTCGACGCGGGAGCGAACGTGAGTACGGGAGCGAGCCCGGATCCGGCGGCAAGTCCGAACGGCCGAGGAAACCGAACCCCGGGACCGGGTCCCGGAATGGGAGGCAACCCGAAATGAGCAACATTGGCATCGCCTCCGCAGCTTCGTCCGCGACGGCGGGCGCCGCTCCGCCTGCAAACGGCGGCCCCGGGCCTGCAAACGGGGCTCCCGGGCCTGCAAACGGGGCTCCTGCCCCTGCGATCCCGGGAGCTGACGGTCCCGGCTCCGCGCCCGCCCCCGACGTCCTCACCCTGGGGGAGTTCCATTCCTTCCAGGCGGAGGATTCCACCTTCCTCTACCTGGTCCCGAGCGCGGCCATCTTCCGGCTCGACGCCCCCTCTCGGGCGGTGCTCGAGGCGCTCGAGACGGCCAACCGCACGCCCGCCGAGCTGCTCGGCATGCTGGGGAGCCGCTTCCCCGCGGAAGAGGTCGCCAACCGCGTCGAGGAACTGATGGGGGTGCGCGCCATCGGCCTCCTCGGCAAGCCCGCCCCGGCCCCTCCCGACTTGCTGCCGCCCAAGGGCTTTCCGCTCACCACGATGGTCCTGAACGTCACCAGCAAGTGCAATCTGGCCTGCACCTACTGCTACGAGTACGGCGACGACCGCATCGTCGAAGCCGACTCCAAGCCGCGCTACATGGACCTCGAGACCGCCCGCGAGAGCGTCGACTTCATGTTCGAGCAGGGCGGCACCAACCGGCTCGTCCATCTCACTTTCTTCGGCGGCGAGACCCTCCTCAACTTCAAGCTGCTGAAGAGCACGGTCGCATACGCGCGCCAGCGGGCGAAGGAAGTCGGCAAGGAGGTCGACTTCAGCCTGACCACCAACGCGACCCTGCTCAAGCCCGAGATCGTCGACTGGCTGGCGGAATACCGGGTGGGCGTGACGGTCTCCATCGATGGTCCGCGCGAAGTGCAGGACGGACTGCGCGTCTTCTCCAACGGCATGGGCAGCTACGACATCATCCTGCCGAAGATCAAGGATCTTCTGGCGCGCCACCGCACCCGCCCCATCGGCGCGCGCGTGACCCTCACCAGCAAGAACCTCGACGTGAAGGAGATCTTCACCCACCTGACCGAGGAGATCGGTTTCTGGGAGGTGGGCTTCGCGCCGGTGACCAGTTCGTCGTGCCGCGACTTCTCCATCTCGGATGCCGGATACGACCAGATGCTCGGCCAGTTCGAGGAGCTCGCGCGCGACTTCCTCGAGCACGCCTGCGCCGACCGCCATCACGGCTTCTCCAACGTCAAGGACACCCTGGAGGAGATCCACAAGGGCGTGAGCAAGGCGTACCCCTGCGGCGCCGGCCTCGGGCTCATGGGGGTGGCGACCGACGGCGACGTGGCGCTCTGCCATCGCTTCGCCGGCTCCGACGAGCACAAGATCGGGTCGGTGTCGGAGGGCGTGGACACCGAGGTGCAGTACGACTACCTGAAGAAGCACCACATCAACAGCAAGACCGATTGCCACACCTGCTGGGCCCGTCCCATCTGCGCCGGCGGATGCTATCACGAAGCCCACACCCGGTACGGCACCACGGGAACCCCGAACCTCCATTTCTGCGAGTGGGTTCGGAGCTGGACCGACACCTGTCTTCGAGTTTATGGAGCCATCTCGGAGCGCAACCCGGCATTCCTGGCACGATTCGACGCCTGAGCCGGGTTCTTCGCGACCGCGTAAGACGAGGAGAGAGACCTTTGGCACTGAAACCGATCAACCGCAAAGCGGACCGGATGGTGACCTACCTGGCGAACCAGGGCGACGTGCCTCCGGCCGAGCAGATGGCCGGGCCCGTGGATCCCGCGGCGGCGAACGCCGGCGCTGACGAGAACGCGGAGGACGTCGTCGCACTCGGGGGGCGCCTCCCCGAGATCCCGGAGATCCCGCACATCCCGCTGGGCTGCTCGCTCGTCTTCGCGCCCGGCTGGGAGGTCGACGAGGCGGGCGGCACGGCCGGGCTCTGCCAGCCGGTGGAGCGCGACCTCTTCGATTGCCACCTGGCGTGTTTCTGGCCCGCCCATGTCCCGGATCAGCTGAACCACAGCCCGGACTGGACCGGCAAGTGCGCGGCGGCGCAGAACGACTGGCGCAAGCTGGAGATGATCTTCCCGTAGGCCGGAAACGTCCTTCCCATCGACCAAACCTGACAAAATGGCAGACGTGTCTGACAAAATGTCATACCTCATGAAGGATTCCCGGCGCCGGACGGCCCCCGGACCGCGGTCCGCGCTCCCGCGCCTGATGCGCCGCTGGCTGGTGGCGTCGGCATCGATCGCGCTGTTCCCGGCCGCCGCCGCCGCTCAGGAGGTCCGCTCGGGCGGCAACGGCACCATCTACATGGGGGCCTACAACGAGTCCGTCTACGTCATCGACGAGGCGACCCTCGAGGTCACGGAGCGCATCCCGGTCACATCCGGCATCCCCAACCTGATGCAGCTCTCCCCGGACAACCGCACCCTCTACGTGCGCGACGCCGCCATGGAGCACATCGAGGTGGTCGATCTGGCCGAGGGGCGATCGGTCGACTCGTTCACCCTGAGCGAGGGCAACACCCGGGTGCGCATCCGCTCGATGGCCGTGGACCCGGGCGGGGAGTACGTCCTGCTCGGCGCGCGCAGCTACACCAAGCTGCTCGACCGCTTCGAGATCGGCGAGTTCTCGATCCTCCGCGTCGACCTCGACACGCACGAGGTGACCGACACGGTGCCGACATCGGTGGGCGAGCAGCGTCAGGGCGCCAACCTCATGTTCTCGCCGGACGGCGACCTCCTCTACTTCTTCGGCCGCGACATCATCGCCGTCGAGACCGAGAACTTCACCGAGGTGGACCGCTGGGAGCTGTCGCAGCCGCTGGAGGAGGGGCTCGGGCGCATGAACATGAGCTTCCAGCGCAGCCCCTACGACGACGAGGGCATCTTCACGAATCTCTTCCGGATGACGGATCCCGTGCAGGGCCGCCAGATGATGGGCATCGCGCGCGTCAACCTGGCGGAGCAGGATGTCGACTTCTATACCCTCGGGCCCAGCGAGCGGGTGAGCTTCGCGCTGGCCCCGGACGGCCGCAAGGCGTACGGGCTGCGCTCGGAAATCGGCTTCTACGAGTTCTGGACCTTCGATCTGGAGGGGCGCCGGGTCGAGAGCCGGGTCGAGTTCCCCGGACGTCCGCGCATGTCGCTGGCGCCGAGCTCCAACGGCGAACTGCTCTACATCTACAACGCGGGCAACACCATCGACGTCTACGACGCCGACACCCACGAGCTGCTCCGGACGGTGTGGCTGGACGCCGACATGACGCGCTTCCTGCTGGTGCCCGGGGACGCGGCCAGCAACGGCGGCGGTTCGTAGGGTCGGGGCTTCCGGGCGCGCCCGCAACGAGTCCGCCGTCCGGACGCCGGGTGGCGGGCGGCCTCCCCAAGCCGGGTCCGACTCCTCCCCTGCGGGCCCCGGGAGGCATCTCTCGGGAGCACTGATCGGCCGCGAGGTCCGCTGGGCCCTCGGCTTCGTCCGCCCCTACGCGAAGTGGCTGGTGCTGGTGCTCGCGGTGAGCCTGACGGGCACCGTGCTCTCGCTCTTCATCCCCTACCTCTCGAAGGACCTGGTGGACACCGCGCTCCTGGGGCGGGACACGGCCGCGCTCACCCGCATCGTGGCGCTGTTCGCGGGGATCACGGTGCTCTCCTTCGGGCTGAACGTGGTGGCGGGGATGCGCTACACGCGCACTTCGGCGGACATCCTCTTCGACATGCGACTGGCGCTCTACCGGCACCTGCAGCGCCTCTCGCCCCGCTTTTACGCGCGCACCCCGATCGGGGACATCATGTCGCGCATCAACAACGACATCGGCGAGATCCAGCGCGTGGTCTCCGAGAGCCTGCTGGCGTGGCTGATGAACGGCGCGTACCTGGTGGGAACGGTGGCCATGCTGATCTGGCTGGACGCGCGGCTGTTTCTGGTGAGCCTGGCGGTCCTGCCGCCCTGCCTGTGGGCGCTGGTTCGCTATCGGAGGCGTCTCGAGCGCATCACCGGCGAGTTGCGGGAGCGGAGCGCCGAGATCGGCAGCTTCCTGATCGAGACCATCCTCGGCCTCAAGCTGACCGTGGCGTCGAACGCGCAGAGCCGGGAGCAGCGTCGCTTCCGGAAGAAGAACGACGGCTTCATCCGCACGCTGATGTCGATGCGGTTGCTGACCTATCTCGCCGGCGGGCTGCCCGGGCTGATTCTGGCCGGTGGGGTCGCGGCCGTCTTCCTGTACGGGGGCCAGAGGGTGATCACGGAGGTGATCACGATGGGGACGTTCGTCGCCTTCATGGCCTATCAGATGCGGCTGCTCGGGCCCATCCAGGGGCTGATGGGGCTCTATGCGAGCCTGGCGACGGCGCGGGTCTCGCTCGGGCGCGTCCATGTGATTCTGGACAGCCCGGTGCACGTGCGGGACCCGGAGCGGCCGGCGAGCGCGGCGGGGCTGGGCGGGGAGCTCAGGCTGGAGGAGGTGAGCTTTTCGTTCGGGCGCGGGGAGCCGGTGCTGGACGGGGTCGACCTGGCGGTGGCGGAGGGGGAGGTGGTGGCGGTCGTGGGCGCGAGCGGGAGCGGGAAGTCCACCATCGTGGACCTGCTGTCGCGGCAGCTCGATCCGGACGCCGGCCGGATCCGGCTGGGGGGCCGCGACCTGCGCGTGCTGCGGCTCGAGGACGTGCGTGCGGCCGTGGTGCCGGTGGAGCAGGAGCCCTTTCTGTTCAACACCACTATCGCGGACAACATCCGTTACGGCCGGCCGGGGGCGTCGGACGGGGAGGTTGAGGCGGCCGCGCGCGCGGTGGGGCTGGACGCCTTCCTCGCCACCCTGCCGGACGGCCTGGAGACGCAGGTCGGGGAGCAGGGGCGGGAACTGTCGGCGGGGCAGCGCCAGCGGGTCGCGGTCGCGCGCGCCTTCCTGGCCGACCCGCGGGTGCTGGTGCTCGACGAGCCCACCGCGTCGCTCGACCCGGCCTCGGAGCGCGCGCTCATGGAGGGCTACCAGGCCGTGATGCGGAGCCGCACGACGATCCTGGTGTCCCACCGGCTTGCGCTCGCCCGGCGGGCCGATCGGGTGGTGGTGCTGGAGCGCGGCCGCATCGTGGAGGAAGGCACGGCCTCGGAGCTGCTTCGGCGGGGCGGAAGCTTCGCCCGGTTGTTCGGGGGGGAGGGGGGTTAGTCGCCGTTCGCGGTCATTCAGCCGAATGTCGCCGCTCGGTGACATTGCAATAATGTCGGCGAACGGATACACTGGTTGGCGAGCAACCGCAACCCGAGAAACCCGATGTTCGTCCGCACACCCGTCGATGTCGGCTTGATGATCCGCGAATCCAGGCGCACCCGCCGCATGACCCAGCACCAGCTCGCGCGCGCTGCGGGCGTTGGCCGCCAATGGATTGTCGCAATTGAGGCAGGAAAGCCGCGTGCCGAGCTGGGCAAGGTGCTCCAGACCCTCGCGGCGCTCGACCTGTCACTGTCGATCCGGGGCGAGGGCATCCCCGATGTCTCGACCGGCGATGCCCCGATCGAGGCTGGCGATATCGACGCGGTTGTGGAAGCGCACCGACGAGCGCAGCCGTGACCGAGCGGCTCGTCGCGGTGGCGAGCCAACGCGTCATGGGGTACGTCACGCGGCAGGCTGGGGGCAGACTCTCCTTCGCGTACGACGCCGGCTGGCGGCTGGCGGAGAACGCATATCCGTTGTCCCTGTCGATGCCCCTCGCGGCCGCAGAACACGGTCACGACAAGATCGAACCGTGGCTGTGGGGATTGTTGCCCGACAACGAGAATGTCCTCGCGCGCTGGGGTCGCAAATTCCAGGTATCGGCGCGCAGCGCGTTTGCATTGCTGGGTGCGACCGGGGAGGACTGTCCGGGGGGAGTCCAGTTCGCCCGGCCTGATCGCGTTGAGCGGCTGCTAGGCGGCGAAGCCGAACCGGTGGAGTGGCTGACCGAGGCGCAGGTTGGGGAGCGCCTCGGCGCATTGGGCGAGGACGGCAGTGCGTGGCGGCTGCCGGGCGACGGGGGCCAATTCAGCCTTGCCGGGGCACAATCCAAGACGGCGTTGCTCCTGAAGGATGGGAGATGGGGCGTCCCGCGCGGGTCAACGCCCACCACGCACATCCTGAAGCCGCCGATCCCCGGCTTCCCGGGCCACTGCGAGAACGAACACCTGTGTCTTACCCTGGCCCGCGCGCTCGGACTGCCGGCGGCCCGGTCGCGGGTGGCCCGTTTCGGGGACGAGACCGCGATCGTCGTCGAGAGGTACGACCGCATCACTACCCCTGATCGCCTGGCTCGGGTGCACCAGGAGGACCTGTGCCAGACGCTGGGAATCCCGCCGACCAGGAAATACCAGAGCGACGGGGGCCCGGGGTGCGGACTGATTATCGATGCGATTCGGACACATTCCCGCCGGCCCGGCCGCGATGCCCGTACCTTCGCGCGGGCCATTGCACTGAACTGGATCATCGGCGGTACCGATGCGCACGCCAAGAACTTCTCCATGCTGATCGGGCCGAGCGGGCACGGGTCTCTGGCTCCCCTCTACGATGTCGCGAGTCTGCTACCCTATCCTGGCCACTATGCGCCAAGGCTCAAGATGGCGACCACGATCGGCGGCGAGGCTCGGCTCGGTTACATTCGAGCGAGACACTGGGAGCGGTTCGCCAAGGAGGCGGCGCTGGCACGAGATGAAGTGCTGGACATGTGCAGATCGCTGGCTGCGGAGATCCCGGACTGCTTTCGCAGTGTCGTCACGGCCGCCCGCTGCCAAGGCTTGGATCACCCGGTCGTTCCCGCGTTGGAGGACGCGGTCCTCGCCCGCGCCGGGGCGTGCCTGGCCAGTCTCGATGCCTGAAGTCGGGGTCGCCGTCGTGGGCTGCGGGCTGCCAGGCGGTGATGCGGGGCGGGGGGGAGGGGGGTTAGCGACGGTCCGTCGAGCGAGGAGGCCGGAAGCGAGCGAACACCTCCACCCGAACCGGAAGCCGCGGCGCTCTGCCCAGACGGGCATCCGTTGTAAGCAGGGGGGCATCGAGGCCTTCGGCGAGCGTTACGTATGCCGCATCGTACGACGTCAGGTTGTATCGCCAGGACCAGAGTCTCGGGATGATCGGTCCATGCGGGTGCCGGCGCATATCGAGATCGCTCAGATTGTCGATGGCCTGGGCAACGCGATCGGGCGGGACGATGTCTGCCAGTTCGTACCGGCGGAGCGTGTTGAGGACCTCGATGTCCACGAGCTCGGGACTGTGCAGCGAGAGCTGCGGATGGGAGACTCGCCTTAGAATCTCCATCCCCGACCGGGTTCCGAGCACAAGCTCGATGACCGCGGAGGCGTCCAGGACGGCGATCACGTCGAGCTAACGGCTTTCCCGCTCCTCTCGCAGGACGTCGCTCGGAGGGGGATCGAGTTCAATGGGCGGCAGCTGGGCGATCCTGGCGAACAGTTCCTCGCGCGTCGGCTTCTCGAGTAGTCGTTCGATCTCGCAGAGCACGTAGTCGGACATGGACATACCGAGATGTGCGGCGCGAGCCTTGAGCCGACGGTGGAGGCTGTCGGGGACATTCCGAATCTGAAGCATCTTGTACATGTGAACAGCATGGTTTCATGTGACTAACATGTCAAGGTGTTTCCGTCAGCTTGTGTGGTCGCCGGCGCTTCAACTCCATATCATCGACCTCATGTCACGAATGGAAGAATGGGAACACCGCGAACTGCGGCTGGACGATGCCGCCTTGGCGGAGCGGAGGGGCGAGGGCATCCGCATCGCGGTGGTGGACAGCGGGGTTCACTCGCTGCATCCGCATGTGGGTGGCGTCGCGGGCGGGGTGGCGATCGGGCGGGACGAGACGGAAGCCGACGACTACCTCGACCGGCTCGGCCACGGAACGGCCGTCGCCGCCGCCATCAGGGAGAAGGCGCCCGGAGCCGAGTTGTTCGCCGTGAAGGTCTTCGGCGACCGCCTGGCGACCAGCTGCGGCGCCCTGGTGCGGGCCATCGAATGGGCGGCGGAGCACGAGGCGCGGCTCATCAACCTCAGCCTGGGGACGACGAATCCGGCGCATGAAGTCAGGCTCGCCGAGGCGGTGGCGGGCGCTGCGGATGCCGGATCGCTCGTCGTGTCGGCACGTTCCGGCGGTGGCCGAACGGGAGAGGAGGGAACGCCGGAGGGCGAAGGCGTGCGCTGGCTTCCCGGATCGATCCCCGGCGCCATCGGCGTGCTGCTGGACTGGAGCTGTCCCCGCCATTCAGTGCGGGTGCGGACCGACCACCGGGGAGCCCCGGCGTTCCTCGCCTCGGGTTTTCCGCGGCCGATCCCCGGCGTCTCTCCCGCGCGCAACCTGGGCGGCATCAGCTTCGCGGTGGCCAACGTGACGGGCGTGCTCGCCCGGCTGCTGGAGGCGGAGCCGAAGGTGCGGAGCGCGAGCCAGGTCTTCGAGTCCGCCCGCCGTCACGCCGTCCTGCGGCCGGCCACCCAGTAGAACACCAGCCCGGCGGCGATCAGCCCCAGGCCGATGAGCCCCTGCGCCGGGCGGTCGACGAGGATGTAGGCGAGGGTCCACGAGGTAAGCGCCAGGTAGACGAGGGGCGTGACCGGATATCCCCAGGCGCGATAGGGGCGCGCGAGGTCCGGTTCGCGCCTCCGCAGCACGAAGATGCCCGCCACCGCGAGCAGGCTGTTCAGCCCGAGCGTGAAGCCGGAGAACACGAGGATCGCTTCGAAGGACGCGCTGAAGATGAAGAGGAGGGAGAGCGCGGCCTGCGTCAGAATCGCGACCCTGGGGATGCCGGCTGGGGTCCTCTTCTCGAGGAAGCGAAACGCGGGGTAGTCCTCGCCGATGACCTGCAGCACCCGCGGACCGGCAAGCACCATCGCGCTCACCGTTGATACCAGCAGCAGGGCCAGGGTTACGCCCATGATGTCGGCGCCCAGCGGGCCGAAGATGTGCATCGCGGCGATGTGGCCCACCTCGAGCCTTCCTTCCAGCTCGGACATCGGCGCCGCCCTCAGGAAGGTGTAGTTGAGGGCCAGGTAGAGGACCATGACAAGCAGGGTGCCGCCCGCGAGCACGCCCGGCAGCGTGCGCCCCGGGTTCTCGAGCTCGCCGGTCACGTAGGTGGCCGCGTTCCAGCCGGTGTAGGCGTACGAGACGTAGATGAGCGACACGGCGAAGGCGCCGCCGAAGACGAGTTGCACGTCCCCGGCGGCGGGGAGGAGCGCGACAGGCTCGGGCGCGTCCACCAGGGCGAAGGCGGCGGCGCAGAAGGCGGCGATCAGGATCACCTTGGCCGTGGTGAAGCCGCGCTGGAAGAGCGACGACGCGCCGTAGGTGGCGGAGTGCACCCACGCCGCCGCCGCGACCAGGCCGGCGGCCAGCCAGGTGGGCGACAGGGCGGGGAAGACCGAGGCCAGGTAGGTGCCGAAGGTGATCGCGGCCAGCGCGGTGGGAGCGGCGAAGCCGACCGTGGCCGAAATCCACCCAGACACGAAGCCCGCCGCAGGGTGGTAGATGCGTCCCAGAAAGGTGTACTCGCCGCCCGAACGCCGCAGCGCCGCGCCCAGCTCGGCATAGGTGATCGCGCCGCAGAAGGCCGCCACGCCTCCCACCACCCAGAGCAGCAGGAGCGGGAAGGTGGACCGGATGGTCTCCAACTGGAATCCAAGGCTGGTGAACACGCCCGTGCCGATCATGTTGGCGACCACGACCGCGGCCGCTGCGTGGAAGCCGTACCCGCGCCGGGGCGTGGTCCGGTTCACTGCAGTCCCGGCGCGGCGCCGCCCCGGCCGCCCGTCCCCGCATCATTGCGCCCGGCGCCGTCGGATCCCACCCGTCCGGTACCGGATTCACTCGTGTTCCTTGGAGTCCGTCGCATGGAGGGCCCGGGCGTGAATTCCGTCTCGTTCGACCATCCATAATACGCTTTTGGGTTGGACCGGCGACCCGCTCGGCAGTAGAATCGGCCTGTCGCAGATCGGCTTCGGCGAAGACAGCACGGAGGAACCCATGAGACATCATCATTCATTCCCGAGGACACTCGCCGCCGGCTTCGCGATGGCCTGCCTCGTCGGCGCCCAATACGCCTGCCAGGCGAATGCGCCGGGTCAGGCGGACGCGGAGGAGCAAATGGACGCAGAGCAGGCGCAGGAGGCGGAGGGCGGCGAGGTTCACTGGAGCTATGAAGGCGACACCGGCCCGGACCGGTGGGGCGGGCTCGACCCGTCGTTCGCCGTCTGCGACACCGGAGTTCAGCAGTCGCCGATCGACCTGGCGGGCGCGATTCCGGCGGGCGGCGGCGGGCTCGAAATCCAGTGGCAGCCCACGGACGGGGAGGTGGTCGACAACGGGCACACAATCCAGGTCAACATGGGGGCCGGGAGCTCCATCATCCTCGAGGGCAGGCAGTTCTCGCTCCTCCAGTTCCACTTCCATCTGCCGAGCGAGCACACGGTCGACGGCGGGGCCTACCCGATGGAGGTGCATTTCGTGCACCAGGCCGAGGAGGGCGACCTCGCGGTTATCGGGGTCTTCATGGATGCCGGCGGCGCCCATGCAGCCACACAGGCCATATGGGATGCCATACCCGGCGTCGACGAGGCGCCTGCGCCCCTCGCCGGCATCGACCCGAACGCGTTCCTCCCCGGAGGGCGCGCCTACTTCCGCTACGCCGGCTCCCTCACCACGCCGCCCTGCTCCGAGGTGGTCAGCTGGGTGGTGATGACCGAGTCCATCGCCGTGTCGCAGGGGCAGGTCGACGCCTTCGCGGCCCTTTATCCGATGAACGCGCGTCCGGTCCAGCCGCTCCATCGCCGGTTCATTCTGCTCAGGTAGCGGGTGAGTTGAGCAACGCGCCAAGGCCCGGCGAAGCGCGTCGCCGCCTCCCCGTGGTCGGGGTCATGGGGTCCGGCTCCGCCCCGCACGCCCATCTCGCCGAGCCGCTCGGGCGCGCCCTGGCGCGGATGAGCGTGCATCTGCTGACCGGCGGTGGACGCGGCGTCATGGAGGCCGTGTCGAAGGCGTTCTCGGAGGTATCCGGGCGCGAGGGGCTGGTTGTCGGAGTGCTTCCGGCGGGCGATGCACGCCCCGGCCGAGCCGATGCAGATCCGAGTCGGAGTGATGCATCCGTGAGTCGGACCGAGGCGAATCCGAGTCACGCCGCTGCGGATCCGGGAACTCCCCCCGGCTATCCCAACCCCTGGGTGGAACTTGCCCTCCGCACCCACCTCGACGCCCGTGGCGACGACGGTTCCGGCATCCGCTCCCGGAACCACATCAACATCCTCTCCTCGGACGTCGTCGTCGCCCTTCCGGGATCCTCCGGCACGGCCTCCGAAGTCGAGTTGGCGATCCGCTACGGCCGACCGCTCGTCCTGCTGGGAGACACCGCCCGGGCGGAGCACCTGTCGGTCTCCGTACCGACTGCCGAGAGCGTGGACGAAGCCGTGCGATTCCTTCGCCGGGCCCTGCGCTAGTTCTGCGCTAGCGAGGGGGCGCCGGAGCGGCCGGGCCCACCGGAGCGCGACGCGGCCACCGGGCTGTTAGCTTCCTGCGCACGCTTCCACCATCCAAGGAGCAAGAATGCGCAAGCCATTTCGCGGTGTGCTCGCCCTGCTGGCGCTGACCGGCGTCGCATGCGCGGGCGATGAGTCCGGAGTGATCACTACCGACAGCGGTCTTCAGTACGAGGTGCTGCGACAGGGTGACGGCCCGATGCCGACCATTGACGACCAGGTTGTCGTCCACTACCGGGGCACCCTCACCGACGGGTCCCAGTTCGATGCCTCCTATGACAGGGGCGAGCCCAACACCTTCCCGGTAAACGAGCTCATCGAGGGATTCAGCGAGGCGCTCCAACTGATGTCGGTCGGCAGCCACATCCGCGTCACGATCCCGTCGGAGCTGGCGTACGGCGAGGCTGGCGCGGGTGCGGTGATCGGCCCCAACGAGACCCTGATCTTCGAGATCGAGCTGCTGGAGATCGTTGGGAGATAGCGGCGTAGCCGAAGGTCCGAGGCGTTGCGAGGCTCCGGTTACGCGCGACCCTACAGATTCCCCGTCACCAGCCTCACCACGAACGCGACCATGAGCACGATCGTGGGGATGACGAAGGCGACGCCCACCCCGAGGGTGAGCCCCGCCCGGAACAGCGCCGGCCCGACCGGGCGCAGGCTGCGCCCCCAGATCCTGTGCAGGACACCCTCGACCATCCACCCGAGCGTGTAGCAGAGATTCGCCATGACCGCGAAGGGCAGGATCGCCGGGAGCGCCTGCACTACCTGCGAGAGGGGGTTCAGGGTGAGCAGCGCCATGAAGATGGTGCCCATCCCGGACCCGGCGAGCACCAGGTTGTAGGCCAGGCGCCGCTTCTCCCACCACTTGATGATCCTGCCGACCTTGCGCTCGGCGGGGGCGGGATAAAGGAACCGGACGAGCGCCGACTCCGCGGGGGCATCGCCCGCCGCATACTCCTCCAGGCTGATTGAATCGGATGGGGTCACGGGTCTCCTCGCTGGACGGTGGTATCCGTTGGATGCCCGCGCATATCCCGGAGTTGCCTCGGAGCCCGCCTCAGAAACGAGAGGTCACGGTCAAGCGGAAGCTTCGGGTGGCTCCCGGATTGCGTTCCTGGACGTCTACGTACTCCGCCTGCAGAAGGTTCTCCACCTTCGCCCGCACATCCATGTCCATGACTTCGAGCGCGAGCCGCAGATCCAGCAGCGTGATGGCCCCCCGTTCGTCGAGAGGATAGGCGAGAACGGTTTCCGCCTCGCTCCGGTGACGCACGTCCACCGCCACCAGATCGGCCCAGCCCGACAGGGTCGTCGTCAGGTTGTGGCGTGACCTGTACGCGAGCGGCCGGCCGGTGTCGAGATCCCGCGAGTCGATGAAGAGGTAGTTCGTGTGCAGGTTGAGCTTGCGGGGCACGACCCCCACGCGCACGCCGGCATCGAGCCCGCGCACCCGGGCCTCGGCCACGTTGCGGAACTGGAAGGTGAGCGGCTGGTTCGGGGCGCCCGTCACCTCGATCAGGCCGGAGTACTCGCTCCAGAAGAGTCCGGCGTCGAACCAGAGCCGTTCGTTCGGGACGACGGTGGTCCCCACTTCGCCGGCCCACGCCGATTCGCCCCGCAACTCGAGATTCGGCACGACCCGAAAGCCGAAGGTGGTGGTCCTGGTGAACTGCTCGGAGACGCTGGGCGACCGGTATCCCCGGCTCAGGGATGTCCGCAGGCTCATGTCCGGAGTGGCCTCGAAGACGAGCCCGATCTTGGGATTGAGCGTCAGATCGCCCTCCACCACCGAGGCCTTGTGCGAATCGAGCCGGATGCCGGCGGAACCGCGCAGTCGATCGGAGAAACCGATTTCGTCCTGGACGAAGAGCGCCAGATCGGTGACGTTCGGCGTCGGACTGAGAAAGTTGGACGTCACATCCGTGCGCGAGGCCTCCCCTCCCACCGTGACCGCGTGCCGCAGGCCGGAGAAGAACGAGAGCTGCAGGTCGGTGCCGTAGCGCGTGGAACGGTGGAAGTCCTCGTTGTCGTGGAAGTAGTTCTGGTTGCGCACGCGCTGCACCTGCGGCCGAAGCTGCAGCTTTAGCGTCGAGGTCACGACCGGAGTGGCCGTCATCCCGAAGACGAGATCCGAGCTGCGCTTCCAGTCGCCCAGGTCCGCGGGATCCACCTCGAGACGTCGCTCGGGGGACAGCCAGGTGAAGAATTCCTCCAGGTCTTCGCGCTTCCCGCTGACGAACACCTCCAGCGGCCTTGACGACTCGGCTCCGAACACGGCCTTGGCCCGCCACTGCCAGCGCTCCTGTCCTCCGTTCTGGCGAAAACCGTCGGATCCCTCGCGTCCGGCGAACACCGTGACGCCCGCGCCCCCGATCTGCCGCGCATGCTGGATCTGCAGACCTCGCATGCTCAGGCGCTCGTCGGTGAAGTCCAGGTTGCCCGGGGTGTCGAACAAGCCGTAGTAGCCGCGCACGGCGGTGCGCGGGGGGCCCAGGGGCGGGCGGGTGATCACGTTGACCACGCCGGCCATGGCGTTCGTGCCCCACAGGGTTGAGTTGGGGCCCTTGACGATCTCGACGCGATCCACGTCCAGGAGCGGCAGGATGCTGTAGTCGATCGCCGATTCCACGCCCGTAAGCGCACGGTGGCCGTCCAGCAACATCAGCACCCGGCTGCCGACGCCGCGGGCGATGCCGCTGGAGCCGCGAATATCCATGTGGCCCGCGTTGAAGGTCACGCCCTGGGCGAAGGGGAGGGCTTCACTGAGGTTGGTAACGTCGCGGCGCTGGAGCTCCTCTCCGCTCAGAATCGCGACGCTCACGGTCGCGTCGCCGGGACGCACCGTGGTCCGGCTCGCGGTGACGGTCAGGCCCGGGACATCGAAGAGCAGCGGCTCGAGCGGGATGCGGAGCGGCTCGGACGCGGTGCTGGCGGGATCGGCCGTGACCTCCGCGCTGCCGTAGCCGTCGGCGATGACGAAAAGCGTGTACGTGCCGCCGTCCGGCACCGACAGCTCGAAGCTGCCGTCCTCGCCCGTGAGCGCACGCAGTGGCGTCGACTGCACCAGCACGTCCGCGCCCATGACGGGGGTGCCTTCGTCGTCGTCCACCACGACGCCCCGGATGGTGGGCCCGGCCTGGGCGGCCAGCGGCGCGGGAGCGAGAAGAATGAAGGGTGCGAAGATCGCGACCGCGGCCGGGCGCCGTGGTGGGCCGATGCGTGCCGTTGAACGACGTACCCGGCCGGAGCGCCGGCTGCGCGCTTCCGACCTCTCGGCCCCCGCCGAACCGACCGCACCCGCCACCGTCAGTTACGCCTCCATACCGTGGTGGAGACATTGAGCGCGGGCTCGGTCACATCAACGGTCAGGATGCCGCTCTGAAGCGTGTAGGTTCCGAGGCCCTGCAGCAGCACGCCGGCCTGTTCCCAGGTCCCGTCGACCCGATTGACGTAGGTGCCCTGATCCTCAAGCATGGTTGTCCCGCCCAGACCGTCCGGAAGGGTGATGCTGATCATCGTTGTCCCTGAAGCCTCGGCACCGGTGACCGACATCTGCTGCACCGAAAATGAACCCGCCACGTCCGGCGGGGTCAGGGTTTGCCCACCGGTCACGATGGCGGACAGCGACTCCAGCGTGTAGGAGCCGGTGAGGTCGGGCGGCCTTTCGGGCTCGGGCTCAACGGGGTCCTCGCCTCCGCACCCCGCGAGCGCCACGAGGGCGATGAGAAGAGGAAAGAGCGGGGCTGGCCTGGAATGGAGCATTGCCTTCTCGCTGTTGACGGGACCGACACCAACGATCTGACGGGCCGTCGCGACGCGGGCTCACCGCGCCCGGGCGCGCCCGGAACCAACGCACCATCCATGATAACCTATTGGCGGCCGGGGGTTCTCACCAGACGAGGGCTCGCACGCGGCGGTTCGGACCTATGTGCCTTCCGTGTCCCGTGGACGACTGGCCGCCATGCCGCTGCTTCCGGCCGCTTTGTGGCTACCGGTTATTGAACCTAGATTGTCCGCGCCCTCGGGCGTACAACCCTTTTTCGCTCCGACACAGGACCAGCGCGTGACGACTCCGGCCGAGCCCCACGTCGAGTTCGAGGACATTGCCAAGAGCTACGATGGCCGGGTGATGGCCGTCCAGGGATTGAATCTCAGCGTGCGCCGGGGCGAGTTCCTGAGCCTGCTCGGGCCGTCGGGATCGGGGAAGACGACGTGCCTCATGATGCTCGCGGGGTTCGAGACTCCGACGGCGGGCGCCATCCGCATCGACGGCCGTTCGGTGCATGCCCTGCCGCCGCGCAAGCGGGGCATCGGCATGGTGTTTCAGGACTACGCCCTCTTCCCCCACATGACCGTCGAGGACAACCTGGCCTTTCCGCTCGACGTGCGCGGCATCGAGCGCGACCGGCGCCGGAAACTGGTCGATCGGGTGCTCCGGCTGGTCCGGCTGGAAGGGTTCGAGAAGCGCCGCCCGGGGCAGCTCTCGGGCGGGCAGCAGCAGCGGGTGGCGATCGCGCGCGCGCTGGTTTTCGAGCCCGAACTCGTGCTCATGGACGAACCGCTGGGGGCCCTCGACCGCCACCTGCGCGAGGAATTGCAGTACGAGATCCGGCGCATCCACCGGACGCTCGGCGTGACCGTCGTCTACGTGACCCACGACCAGCAGGAGGCCATGGTCATGTCGGACCGGATCGCCGTGCTGCGCGACGGCATGGTGGAGCAGGTGGCCGCGCCCGAAGCCCTGTACGAGGAACCGGAGCGCTCCTTTGTCGCGCGCTTCATCGGCGAGAACAACCGGCTGCACGGGCGCGTGGCCGCGGTGCGCGACGACGTGTGCGATGTGATCGTGGGCGACCAGATGGTGCGTGGTTATCGCGTCGTGGACTGCCGGCCGGGGGATCCGGTCACGCTCTCGATCCGGCCGGAGCGAATCACGCTGCATCCGGAGCCGGGGCTGTTCTCCAACCAGTTCGACGCGGTCATCGGGCACATCACTTTCGTGGGGGATCACCTGCGCATCCACATGGAGACCTGCGGGCGACCGGATTTCGTGGCGAAGATCTCGAACGTGGTGGGACAGGGCGCGGTTCTCGAGGGCGACGAAATCCGCGTGGGATGGACGGCGGCGGACTGCCGGGTCCTGGACTACGGCGGCGCGGAGGGCGCGGTGTGAACGGGCGCATCAGCGCCTGGCCGGGGGCACCGACCGTGACCCGCCGACTCGCCGCGCCGGCGCTCGCGGTCCTCAGTGCGGCCTGTGGCGGCGCCGGCGGCGATGCCCTGACCGTGGGCGCGTGGGGCGGGGCGTACACGCGCGCCTGCAAGATCGCCTACCACGAGCCGTTCACCGCCGAGACCGGCATCGTCATCCGAGACGCGCAGTACAACGGCGGCCTGGCCGAGGTTCGGGCGCAGGTCGATGTGGGACGGATTCACTGGGACGTCGTGCCCATGGAGATCGCCGATGCGGTGCGCGGCTGCGACGAGGGGCTGCTCGAGCCGCTCGATCCGGCGATGTGGGCTCCGGGCGCGGACGGCACGCCGCCCGAGGAGGATTTCTTTCCCGGCACCCTGACCGAGTGCGGCGTGGGCGCCGAGTTCTACGCGACCGTCATCGTATACAACCGGGAGAACATACCCGGCCCAAAGCCCTCGACCATGCAGGACTTCTTCGACCTGGAGGCCTTCCCGGGCCGCCGCGGCATGCGCCGCAAGCCCATGGGCAACATGGAGTTCGCCCTCATGGCCGACGGCGTGCCACCGGCGGAGGTGTACCAGGTGCTGGACACCCCCGAGGGGATCGAGCGCGCATTCCGAAAGCTGGACACCATCAAGGACCAGATCGTGTGGTGGGAAGCGGGCGCCCAGCCACCCCAGCTCCTCGCCGACGGCGAGGTGACGATGACCACGGCGTACAACGGCCGCGTCTTCAACGCACAGGTGCTGGAGGACCAGCCCTTCGAGATCATCTGGGACGGCCAGCTGCTGGATTTCGGCCAGATGGTGATCGTGGCCGGGACGCCGAACCTGGAGGCGGCGCTCGAGTTCCTCGCCTTCGCGACCACGCCCCGGTCGATGGCCCGGGTCAGCGCCAACATCTCCTACAGCCCGACGCGCTACTCCGGACTGCCGCTGGTGGGGACGCACGCCGAGGCCGGAATCGACATGCTGCCGCACATGCCCACCTACCCGGAGAACCTGGAGCGGGCGCTGCGCAACGACTGGGAGTGGTGGGTGAACCACACGGACGAGATGAACGAGCGCTTCAGCTCGTGGCTGGCCCGATGAGGGGAGGCTCGATGGCGGGGGGCGCGGGACGGTGAGCCCGGAATCGATGCGGCGGGGACGCGACTGGCGGCCGCGCGTGCGGGCGGCGGGGCTGGCGCTGCCGCTCGTGGCCTTCGTCGGCGTAACCTTCGTGGCGCCTCTCGCGACGATGTTCAGCCGGAGCGTCTACGACGCGGTGGTGGCGGACGCGCTGCCCGAGACACTGGCCCTGCTGGAGGGATGGGACGGGGAGAGCGTGCCCGGCGAGGATGTCTTCGCCGCGGCCGCGGGCGAGCTGGCGCGCGCCCAGGAGGAGCGGGTGATCGGCCAGGTGGCCGGCCGTGTCAACCGGGTGCAGGGGGGGATGCGCAGCATCGTCGCGGTGACGGGGCGCCGACTTCCAGAGGCCCCCGACGGCTCCTGGCGCCAGACCCTCGTCGGGATCGAACCGGCATGGGCCGAGGTGAGCACCTGGCACGCGGTGCGCGCCGCCGGGGAGCGCTACACCACCCGTCACTACCTGGCCGCCGTCGACCTGCGGCGGCTCCCCGACGGATCGGTCGCGCGCCAGGAGGAGGACCGCCGCATATACCTTCGCCTGTTCGCGCGCACCTTTCTGGTCAGCCTGTCGATCACGGCGTTGTGCCTTCTTTTCGGCTACCCGCTCGCGCATTTCCTCGCGCATGCGCCGCCGCGCCGCGCCGGCCTGCTCCTGGCGCTGGTCCTGGTTCCGTTCTGGACTTCGCTGCTGGTGCGCACCACCTCGTGGATCGTGCTGCTTCAGGGCCAGGGGGTGATCAACGATATCCTGGTCGCGCTGGGGCTGGTCGCGGACGATGGCCGGCTGGCGCTCGTCTACAACATGACGGGCACGTTTGTCGCGATGACCCACGTCCTGCTGCCGTTCATGGTGCTGCCGCTGTACTCGGTCATGCGCGGAATTCCCCGCTCCCACATGGACGCCGCGGCGTCGCTGGGAGCCGGCCCGGTACAGGGCTTCCTGCGCGTCTACTGGCCGCAGACGCTCCCCGGGGTGGGGGCGGGGAGCCTGCTCGTGTTCATCCTGGCCATCGGGTACTACATCACCCCGGCGCTGGTGGGAGGGAGCACGGGACAGCTGATCTCCAACATGGTCGCGTACCACATGCAGACCTCCCTCAACTGGGGGCTGGCGTCCGCGCTGGGCGCGATCATCCTGGCGTGCGTGATCGGCCTCTACCTGCTGTACGCGCGGGTGGCCGGGACCGAAGGCGTAAGGGTAACCTGACATGCGCGCGCTGAGCAGGGCGGAACGGGCCGGAAGGACGATGCACGTCGCGTTCTGCGCGGCGGTGCTGTTTTTCCTGATGGCGCCCATCCTCGTGATCGTGCCGCTCAGCTTCAACGCAGAGCCCTACTTCACCTTCACGGAAGGCATGCTGAGGCTGGACCCGGAAGCCTGGTCGCTGCGCTGGTACCGGGAGATCGCGACGAGCGAAGCATGGCGGGGCGCGCTGGTCAACAGCCTGGTGATCGGCACAGCCGCCACGGCGCTGGCCACCTTCCTGGGTACGCTGGCCGCCCTCGGCCTCTCCAGCCCCCACATGCCCGCCCGCCGCTTCCTGATGGGCTTTCTGGTTTCCCCGCTGGTGACCCCCGTGATCATCTCGGCCGCCGGGATGTTCTTCTTCTACTCCCGCATGGGGCTGGGCCAGACCCACCTCGGGCTGATCCTGGCGCACGCGGCGCTGGGGACGCCGTTCGTGGTGATTACGGTGACCGCCACCCTGACTTCCTACAACACCACCCTGAACCGCGCCGCGGCGTCGCTGGGAGCGGGACCGCTCCGGACCTTCGCCCGCGTGCAGCTGCCGCTGATCGCGCCGGGGGTGCTGTCGGGTGCCCTCTTCGCCTTCGCGACTTCGTTCGACGAGGTGGTGGTCGTGCTCTTCCTGGGCGGGGTGGAGCAGAACACCATCCCGCGCCAGATGTGGGCGGGCATCCGCGAGGAAATCAGCCCCGCCATCCTGGCCGTCGCGACCTTCCTGATCGTGTTCGCGGCGGCGCTGCTGTTTACGGTGGGGTGGCTGAGGAGGAGGGCGGCGGGGGCTGCCTGACGAGGGAAGGGCGACGAGATCAAGACGGCCTCGCCTCGCCGATTACAGGATCCCGGTGGCCTGTTCTTCGGCTTGAATCGTGCGGGCGACCCGAAATCCCCGAACGCCGCCGAATGCTGGGTGGTCGGAGCGGAAGTCGGGTCCGAGCCAGCCTCCACTTCGCCATGCCGCGCGCAGGGCCCAGGTGTAGCTTGCCCAATCTCCGCCCCGCCAGGTCGGCCGCTTGCATTCGCCTCCTTCCCACCAGGGTGACGCCTCCAGCACCGCGGAACCATTCAGGGGATGGCCCTCGTTGGTCGCGACCCAGCAGTCGGCGACAAGTTCGTTGACGTTCCCGAGCATGTCGTGCAGCCCCCACGGGTTGGCCGCGTACGTTCCCACAGGCGCAGTCGATTTGTTGTCCCAATCACCGCCGCAGCCATCGCAGGACACGTTTCCGACGCCGATGTCGTCACCCCACCAGTAGGCGGTGCTCGTGCCGGCTCTGGCCGCGTATTCCCATTCGGAACTGGTCAGCAGCCGATACGGCTGGCCGGACACCTCGCGGAGCCAGGCCAGATAGGGGCGGACATCCACGCTGGACACGTGGATGACGGGCCGGTCCTCCCGGCCCCAGCCCCGATCGTCCGGCACATAGGTACACCCGCCATCCGCAACGCAGCGGTCCCACTCGTCGAAGGTCACTTCGAATTTCCCGACTGCGAAGCGGTATCGTATATCCACTTCAACCCGGGGCTTCTCGATGTCCTTCAGGCGACGAGGCCGTTGGCCGCCCCCGGCTTCGTCTGCCTCAAGCTCGGTGGCGCCCATCAGATAGGTGCCAGGGGGCAGTTCAACCATCAGGGGACAGGCTGCGCAGTCCCGAAACTCCCGCAAGCCAGCGGGATTGCCGGGGCCGCGCGCAAGACCGGGAGCGTCTGCCGAGGGCACGCCCACGGAGTCATGTGTGATCGCGCTGCCCGGATCCTCCCCAGGCTCCGCATTGCACGCGGCGATGGACAGTACGGCAAGCGCGCTCCCCACGGCAGCATTGCACGCGGCGAGGGGCGATTCGACAGGGGACATCACTTGTTCTCCCTCGATCAGGTCAGGTGTTAGTGGTCGACCAGCGGCGAACCGCGAGATTCGCGAAGCTCTGGGCAGGGGCCTCATCATGTTGCGATCCTATCGACCATCGTTATATTGATCTCCGTTATGTAGAGTATCGACAATATGCGATGGAGGGAAGCCCAACATGCACAAGCGAACGCGAGCCATCACGCCATGCGCCGCCGCGCGCCGCCGCCCATCTCCAACAGCCACTCCATGGATCGCCGTCATGCTGGCGCTGGCCACCAGCTCGTGCGAGCAGCCGCCGCGCGACGTGCAGGCCGCACTTGTTCGCGATTCCGCGGGCATATCGGTTGTCGAGAACATCGGATCGGAGGAACGGCTGGGCGTCCGAGCGGAGCGAATGATCGATCTCATTCCTCCCGACAGCGCGCTTACCGCGGTTCCGTGGGGCGTGGCCGCAGACCCGACGACAGGCCGGATCTACCTGGCCGACTGGACGGGGCAGCGAGTCGCGGCCTTCGACGCTTCAGGGGCCTACGCGGGCAGCTATGGACGCGCGGGGGACGGACCCGGAGAGTTTCGGAACTCATCCGCAGTCTCCATGGATCCGGACGGAATACTGACCGTGTGGGACACCGGCCGACAGATGCTGAGCCGCTGGTCAAGTGAGGGCGAACTGCTGGGCGAGCAGCGACCGGAACTGACCTACTGGGGTCCGGGATTCGCGATGGGAAGCGACTGGGTGGCCACGGTGACGAGTACCACCTCGTCTTCGGGGACGGCTACGGAGCAGCGACTTGTCGTCGAGGGAGGACAGAATACGACGACGCTGCATGAAGTCACGATGGAACTGGCGACGATGGAGTTGGGCGGCGGCTCCATTCCGGCGCCTCGAGTGCTGGCTCCCTCGGTCGTCTGGACGCACCGGGGAGACTCCATCTTCTTCCTGAACGGGCCCGGTTACCGCATCGACAAGCATGCCGGCGGCTCGGTGGTGGCGAGCATCAGATGGTCGGTGGATCCCATCGAAGTCACGCGCGAGATGGCTGTGAGGGGTGCGGAGTTCGGCCCCGGTCCCTATGGCACCTTCATGCGGCGCTTCGGGTTGGAGGCGGAGGACATCGTGACCGCGGTCGGATACGAGGAGCGGGTCTCGCCCGTGCTGTCGATGACGGCCGCACCCGGAGGCGATCTCTGGGTGACCCGCACTACGGACGGGATGACGCCCCGCTTCGTCGACATCTTCGACTCCTCGGGAGATTACACGGGTTCGTTCGACGCACCCGGGATTCCGGTTGCGGTGCTGTCCGACTCGATCTTCGCGGGTCTTCGGCTGGAGTCGGTCGGAGAGACCGTCGTCTCTCTCTACCGCCTGCGCCGTGCGGATGCGGATGGGGCGCCGACGACCGAAGGCGGCGCTCCCATCAACCCGCGGATTCCGACTTCGTCTGGATTCCGGGAGTTTCGCGACTGTCCGGAATGTCCCTTGATGGTTGAACTGCCTCCAGGCGAATACGTGATGGGACGAGGTGCGCACGAGAAGCCGGATCCCGGGGACCCGCCGCAACCCGAGTGGACGGTCGAGGCGCAGAACCCGCCCACGGAGGTGCGAATCGCGTATCCCTTCGCCATCGGAAAGTATGAGGTGACGTTCCGGGAATGGGACCTCTGCTTTGACGCCGGAGGATGCACGTATGTGCCCGACGACAACGGCTGGGGACGCGGCGACCGGCCGGTGGTCAACCTCGCCCGTCCCGATGCCGACCAGTACGTCGCATGGATCAGCGAGTTCACCGGTCAAACCTACCGACTTCCCAGCGAGGCCGAGTGGGAATACGCCGCGCGAGGCGGTACGACGACAACCCGCTATTGGGGCGATGGACCCGGCGCCGGCATGGTAACCTGTGAAGGTTGCCCGGGGAATTGGGAACTCCGAACGACGACTCCCGCCGGGTCGTTTCCGGCCAATCCGTTCGGACTCCACGACGTGCTCGGGAATGCGCGGGAATGGGTCGCCGACTGCTGGAATGACACCCATGAAGGGAATCCCGGCGATGGCTCAGCGAGGACGGAAGATTCTCCATGGTGGCAGGATGGCACCTGCGTCCGGCCCGTAAGGCGAGGCGGTCATTGGTCATCCTCGTGGGCGGTGACGGCTGCCTACCGCCATTTCTCCCACCCGGGCCCCTGGAGTGACCGCTACAACATGTTTGGTTTTCGCCTCGTTCGAGACATCACATTCAACCAGGCGGAAGAGTTGGAGTCCGAGGTTCACCAACGGAGGCAGGATCAGCCATGAGTCACCGCCACTCTGCCATTTTGGCAGATTGTCGGAGGCGCAAATCACGGCGAGGAATCGTATAAGTTGAACCAGGACTGCACGATCTGCCATTCTTGCCGTTGGAGCGGATCTCACTCCAGCGTTCTGAAATAGGCGGAAGATGTACCTCGAATGGCGGGAATCCCGGTCGCATCAAGTCCATATGTCAGCCGCCACGAAACATGCTTGTTCCAAGCACAAAAGGGGTGCTCGTCGGCTGCTGCTCCGCAAAAGGTAGCGAAGCCTGCGCCCGGCCTCCGTGAAAGCGGGGGCAGGTACAAGCCGTCCGAAATTCATCCATCTTGCTGCTTCAGCACTTTGGCTGTCGCCGCTTCCCAGTTCTCGACGAAGCGAGAAAACTCGGGACGAGAATCATCGCCTTCCGCAGCCCTTTCCGCGGCCCGAAGCGCCACCGCAGCCGCACCAACGACGGCTTCTGTTACTTGCTGAATCTCCCGCAATGAGCTGATCGTGTCACGAACAAACGACTCTAGGGATTCGTCATCCTCTAGGTGCTCTACAAGGGCTTCGACGACTCGGTCGATAAGGCGTCCTACCGCCTCTTCACCGGCTACGCGGTCCAAGGCGTCCGCCATAATCTTGACGGCTCTCGCGGCATCCACAGAGTATGGCGGCCCCCGTATCGTCTCTATCCCCTTTTCAAGCGCCTCAAGGAGTTCCACGCTATCTTGGGGCATCTTGGACTCCTTACTCCCTCGGATCGGGTCGATCCGCTCTTGTTCGAGTGGGCGTAGCCTGGTCGACGATCTCTTCCCTTAGCCAAGCGAGGCTTCGGTTTCAGGCCGGTAGCGAAGGTTGTCACCGGTGCCGAGCACCTCGGACGTACTCTTCCGGCATTCGGTTATGGCTATGCGTGTAGTGTCGCGGGCTGCCGTCGGACAGCGCAAGGCAACAAGGCAGTTAGCGGAGCTGGCGGCTTGGAGCGTCTACTGCCGCTGCCCTAGAGCGGGTGCAGGCGCGGCAGACCCCGTCCCAGCTGTTGCTCAGGCGGACATCGGCGTTGGAGGATTGGACGACGAGCAAGCATCGAAAAGGAGAGGGCCTTTCGGGGCATGGCCCGCTCGTTCTCCCGCCCCCCCACCCGGATTGCCAGCTCGATGTCCGCGTTGAATCCCCCGTCGTGCTCCTGACCGCGCTGGGGCAACCGGGGGGAGCAGTGGCACGAAACCAAAGCCCCCTACAGCGCCAGCCATCCAGGGGGACACGATCCGCCGGCTTGCCGCACCTGAGGCTCTTACCTTACTCATGGCCACAACGAGCGCATCGGGGAGGGAACCCTGGAGCAAACGGGACCGGAGGGGGTTGCCATGCGACAGCTAGGGAGATGGTACAGGGATGTACAGCGAAAGCGAAGCCAAGCTCCCGTCGCGCCATGGTATCACGAGAAGGGGAATGCTGATGACCGGCGGTCTCTTGTAAGAGCCCTTCGCGACGAGGGTTGGACGCACTCGGCCATCGCGCTCGTTACGGGATACGCAGAGCATACAGTTACCAACCCCGGCTGGTTTCCGGGTTGCGGCGATAAACCGAGCGGGCGGGTGCTTGAGGCGCTTAATGAATTGCTGGGTGCTCGCGGCTGGATCGCGTATGAGGGGCGCGAGTATCGGCCGACCGGTGTTGGCGTGAGCATCGAAGGATCCGTCAAGGACGCTGTCCGCCGTGGGGCTGGCCATCCGTTGGGCTGTAGGCCAGTCGCAAGCAAGGAAGAGTATGCCAGCGTGCTGGCGAAGCTGAACGCGGACGTGGACCCTTTACGTACGCTGGACGATGCCATTCTTGCGTTGGAGAGCTGCTCGGCGGAGACATTGTTGGCGTCACGGGACTGCCTTGTGGTAGCGTTGAAGGACGCAGCCAAAGGGATCCGTGTCTCGATTGCCAAAATCTCGTCCTGAGTTCGCGCTAGACGCCGAGAACATTAAATGATTCCAGAG